>ENA-OBIT01000029-OBIT01000029.1-metagenomes-genome-assembly--contig:-NODE-29-length-48157-cov-5.79205_pt1 | contig 48157 bp, 47 predicted proteins | sample MGYA00153386_OBIT01 | MGnify analysis MGYA00153386
GTATAAGGATTTTGCGCAGAATGCGGCGGCGGTTGAGGCCAGCGGGGCCGAGATAGTCACCGTGGCCGTGCGGCGGGTCAACATTTCCGATCCGTCGCAGCCGGTGCTGATGGATTATATCGACCCCAAAAAGATCACCTATCTGCCCAACACCGCGGGCTGCTTCACCGCCGAGGATGCGATCCGCACGCTGCGGCTGGCGCGCGAAGCGGGCGGTTGGGACCTGGTCAAGCTCGAGGTGCTGGGCGAGGCGCGGACGCTTTATCCCAACATGCGTGAAACATTGCGCGCGACCGAGGTGCTGGCCAAAGAAGGTTTCCTGCCGATGGTCTATTGCGCCGACGATCCGATCGCCGCGCAGCAACTCGAGCAAGCCGGGGCGGTGGCGATCATGCCGCTGGGCGCGCCGATCGGGTCGGGGCTCGGCTTGCAGAACCGCGTCACGATTCGGCTGATTGTCGAGGGGGCCAAGGTGCCAGTGTTGGTCGACGCCGGGGTTGGCACGGCGAGCGACGCGGCGGTGGCGATGGAATTGGGCTGCGACGGGGTGCTGATGAACACCGCGATCGCCGAGGCCAAGGACCCGATCCGGATGGCGCGGGCAATGAAACTGGCGGTCGAGGCGGGGCGCGAGGCATATCTCGCTGGGCGGATGCAAAAGCGACGCTATGCCGACCCGAGCTCGCCGTTGGCGGGATTGATTTAGGCGCCGCCTGAACACGCGCCAGTCTGAAGCGAATTGCGACGAGCCGAGCAACCGCGCCCTTCTAGCACCGTTCTTTCCACGTAACTTCCAACGAGGAGAGTAAAATGGGTGAATTCATCGACAAGGTCAAAGGCGAGACCAACGAAGCGATCGGCAATCTGAAACAGAAGTCGACCAATCCCGAGACAGTCGCCGAGGGCAAAGCCCAGGAGAACAAGGGCGAGCTCCAGGAAAAGACCGGTACGGTCAAGGGCGCGCTCGGCGACGACATCTAGGATTCGCCATCGTTGAAGATCGAGGCCGCTCCGGGAAATCGGGGCGGCCTTTTTCATCATCAGATATGCGGAAGAAAGATCATTTTAATGAGCCGCTATTAGTGCCTTCGCCGACTCTACACCGTTAAGGGCTTTCAGGGTCAGTGGGCTGGGCGCTGGGCGATAGTCGGCAACAAGTCGCGCAGCTTGGGCGCGTTGCTCAATACTGAGCTTTTTCTCAAATGACTGTAACCACGTGCGCTGTTCATCGTTCGCGTCGGCCCGATCGGCATAAAGGCGGAAATAAGCTGCGGTCTTGACCGGGTCAGGCTTAATCCCCGGCGCGCCGTTGTAGACCGACGCATAAGTCATAAGTGCACCACTGGTACCTTGCCGCGCTGCCTTTTCGAGCCATTGAATAGCGGTCGCGAAGTCGCCTTTCTGGGCGTAGAGCGCGGCGACGTCCTGCTGGGCCAATGCATAGCCGGCTTTGGCGGCGACCAATTTGTACTTCAGCGCCGCAGTCGAGTCACGGTCGAACACGCCGTCCTGCCCGTCATAGACGCATCCCAATTTGTAGGCGCCGAGTGGATCGCCCGATGCGGCCGCTCGGCGGAAATAGTCAGCTGCTTTGGACTGATCCTTGGTCGCGCCAGTGCCCGTCCAATAGGCCATGCCGAGATGATACATTGCCTCGCCGCTACCGTGCTCGGCAAGCTCTTCAAGTTTCGGGATTAAGGGATCGCGCGCTCCTGCCTGGCTACAAGCCGATAGCATGAACAGTCCTAAGAGAATTACGTTAAGGACTCTCATGAGCGCGCCCGCAATTTCTCGATCGTGGTTTGGTTGCTGATCACCTCGACGTCGGTGATGCAATGGATCAAGCGGATGCCCTTGCGGGCGGTCGCATCGGCCAACGCGGGAGCGAAATCAGCAGTGGTTTCGACCCGGACTGCCCAGCCGCCATAGGCCTCGGCCAGCTTGACGAAGTCGGGGTTGGCAAGGCGGGTGCCGCTGATCCGCGCGGGATAATCGCGTTCCTGGTGCATCCTTATGGTGCCGTAAGCGCCGTTATCGACCAGGATGATCAGCAGGTCGGCGCCATATTGCGCGGCGGTTGCAAGCTCCTGCCCGTTCATCAGGAAATCGCCATCGCCGGCGACGCAGACCACATTGCGGTCCTTGAAGCGCAAGCTCGCGGCGACGGCGGCGGGCAGGCCATAGCCCATCGTGCCGCTGGTCGGGGCGAGCTGGGTCGGCATCACGCCATAGCGCCAATAGCGGTGCCACCAGCCGGAGAAATTGCCCGCGCCGTTGCAGATGATGGCGTTGGCAGGGAGCGCGTCGCGCATCGCCTTGACGCAAGGGCCGAGGTCCATCCGGACGCCGTCGCGCGGCTTGGGTTCGCTCCACTCGAGCCAGTCGCTGTGAGCTTCCTCGCCGGAGCTGAACCGGACCAGCTCGGGGTCGTGCCAGTCGGCCGCGACTTCGGCGAATTCGCCCATGTCGGCGCAGATCGGCAAGTCGGCCTTGTACACGCGGCCGAGCTCATTGGGGTCGGGGTGGACGTGGACCAGCAACTGGTCGGGGTGATCCGGGGTGATGAGCTTGTAGCCGTCGGTGGTCGATTCGCCGAGCCGCGCGCCGACCACGAGCAGGAGATCGGCATCGCGGATCCGCTGCTGAAGCTTGGGGTTGGGGCCGTAGCCGAGCTGGCCGGCGTAGACGCTGCAGTCGTTGGCGATCGCGTCCTGCCGGCGGAAGGCGGCGGCGGTGGGAATGCCATGGCGCGCCGCGAAGGTCGCGAAATGATGCGCCGCGGCCGGGCTCCAGTCGGCGCCGCCGATGATCGCCACCGGATCGGTCGCGTCCCGCAACAGGTCGAACAGCGCGCCCATCGCGCCGGCGCAGGGCGGCTGGACGAGCGGGGCGATGGCGGGACGATCCTCGACCTCGACCAGGTCGCGAAGCATATCCTCGGGGATGGCGAGGACCACCGGGCCGGGGCGGCCGGCGGTCGCGACGCGGTAGGCGCGGGCGACATATTCGGGGATCCGCCGGGCATCGTCGATCCGCGCCGCCCATTTGGCGATCGGGGTGAAAAACGCCTGGAAGTCGATTTCCTGAAAGCCTTCGCGATCCTTGTCGGCGCGGTCGAGGTCGCCGACGAACAGGATCATCGGGGTCGAATCCTGCAACGCGACGTGGACCCCGGCCGACGCATTGGTCGCGCCCGGGCCGCGAGTGACGAAGGCGACGCCGGGCCGCCCGGTCATTTTGCCGTCGGCGTCGGCCATATAGGCCACCCCGCCTTCCTGCCGGCAGACGGTCAGGTCGATCTCCGGCGCATCGTGGAGCGCATCGAGCACCGCGAGGAAGCTCTCGCCCGGAACGGTAAAAATGCGGTCGCAGCCCTGCAATTTGAGCTGCTCGACGAGGATTTGGCCACCGGTGCGTAAGGTCATGGGGCCGCATTAGCGGCTTGCGGGGGCGAATGGGAGGGGGCGCGGGACGGGGGCACATAACTGTGCTAGGGATGCGCAATCACTCGATCGTAACTCCCAAGCTTCCTGTGACTGAGAGACTGTGCGCTCTCGCTTTTTCCGACAGGAGCCATCCGATGAGCCGAGTCCTTTTCCTCAACATGTCCGAGACCGCCGCGGTCGATTATTGCAAGGGCAAGGACGTCGGCGTGTCGGCGATCGAGAAATTGTCGTCGGGCGGCGTGCGCCTGGTGTGCATGAGCAGCGACGGCGCCGAACGCGCCCGCACCGGCCTCAAAAGCAAACTGATCAAGGGCGAAGTCACGCGCAAGGAGCATCGGCCAAGCAAGCCGTTGTGGTGAGGTAGGGGAGGCACAAATTCTCTTGCTAATTAGGAACCTGCCTTGCGACTCAGTCGCAGCCTTGAATGTGGATTTAGTCGATAGGGGTCCTCGGCACCTTTCCGTATACCGGTTCATTCGGTTGTTTGAATGTCTGAACGATACTTAAGAGCACTTCATTGCCGCGTTCCGAGGGGGATAGGCCATTAAGCACGACGCCCCCTCGAAATTTTCGAGAGTGGACCCGGAAAAATCCCTTGGCTTCGTCCGAAAGCGCTAACTTAAGCGCGCGGTTCTTGCGGACTCGATGAGTCTTACCCGTGCGATAATCGTACCGCTCTCCTTCAAACGAGTCCGTGCCGAAGCCTCCAAAGTTCTCTACGCGGACTGAAAACATTTGATCGGCTGTGCCCCTAAGGTATCGTCGCTTCACCTCAAATAACAGGTTTAGAACGTCAGAAGTGATCGCTTGGGATTCGCAAATGCGCTGCAGCAATTTTGGGTTGGCGCACACGGCCAAATGCATTGCATCGACCATCTTGACCGTTTGCTCATTTTCTTTTTTGTCTTTCGCCTCTCGCCTCGCGAAAAAACCAAGTGCCGCGCTCCACAACCAAATCAATAGGATGAATCCCGCGGAGATGATGAGATAGCGCACTAAGCCTGGTGAATCGCCTTGACCACCTGGTACGTCTCGAGCCCTTCCTTGCCGCCTTCGGAGCCGAAACCCGAATCCTTGACCCCGCCAAACGGCGCGTCGGCGGTCGAGATGGCGAAGGTGTTGATCCCGACCATCCCGCTTTCGATCGCGTCGCCGAGGAGGTTGGCGCGGCGGCCGTTCTCGGTGAAGGCGAAGGCGGCGAGGCCGAAGGGCAGGCGGTTGGCCTGCTCGATGGCGTCGTCGAAGGTCTTGAAGCTGGCGCTGACCGCCACGGGACCGAACGGCTCCTCGTTCATGATGTCGGCGTTGGTCGGGACATCGCCCAGCAGCGTCGGCTGGAAGAAGAAACCGCTGTCGCCGCGCTCACCGCCCGCAAGGACGCGAGCGCCCTTGGCAGCGGCGTCATTGATGAGCTTCTCGATTTCGTCCGGGCGGCGGGCGTTGGCCAGCGGGCCCATCTTGGTGTCGGCGGCAAGGCCGTCGCCGATTTTTACCTTGCTCGTCCGCTCCGCAAAGCCCTTGAGGAAGGCATCGTATATGCTTTCCTGGACGTAGAAGCGGGTCGGCGAGACGCATACCTGGCCGGCGTTACGGAATTTCTGCGGCACGACCATGTCGAGCGTTTTCTCAAGGTCGCAATCGTCGAAGATCAGCACCGGGGCATGGCCGCCAAGTTCCAATGTGATCCGTTTCATGTGATCGGCGGCGAGCTTCATCAGATGCTTGCCGACCGGGACCGAGCCGGTGAAGCTCGCCTTGCGGATTACCGGCGAGGCGAACAATGCGATGCTGACGAGATCGGCCTTGCCGTGGACCAGTTGCGCGACGCCCTTGGGGATGCCGGCATCGTCCAGCGCGCGAAACAATTCGCCGGTGCAGCCGGGGGTTTCCTGCGGCGGGCGGCTGATCACCGGGCAGCCCGCGGCAAGCGCGGCGGCGATCTTCTTGGCCAGCAGATAGATGGGGAAGTTCCACGGCGTGAAGGTCGCGGTCGGGCCGACCGGCTGGCGGATGACGATCGAGCGCTGGCCGGTCGGGCGGACCAGGGTGCGGCCATAATCGCGCTTGATCTCGTCGGCATACCAAGTGAACATCGACGCCGATCCGGTGACTTCGGCCTTGGCCTCGGCGAGCGGCTTGCCCTGCTCCTGCGTCAGGATGGCGGCAATGTGATCGGCGCGCTCGACCAGCAAGGCGGCGGCCTTGTGGAGGATCGCCGCGCGTTTCTCGACATCCGTCGAGCGCCATAGCGGCCAGGCGCGCTCGGCGGCGGCAAGCGCCTCGGCGAGGTCGGCCGCATTGGCGAGGGGGACATCGGCGAGGCCGCTGCCGCTGACGGGGTTGATGACGGTGTGAGCATCGCGACCTTCGCCGCTCTTCCAATTGCCGTCGATGAATAGTTTCAAATCTGCGTCATAGCTCATGACGGGTCAGATAGGCGCGGGCGCTGGCTTCGCCAACCCGTCTTGTCGCGGTCGGCGGGGGCGGTTAGATCGGTTTTCAATCGCAACAGGAGCGCCGCACATGACCAAGACCGAACTCGCCACCAAGATGAACGACGTCGGGGCCGTGCTCCCGGGCAAGACCGTCAAGCTCGACTTCGGCGACCAGGGCACGATCATGCTCGACGGCGTCGGCAACACGGTCAGCGAAGACGACGGCGCCGCCGATACGACGATCAAGATCGCGTGGGACGATTGGCAGTCGATGGCCGACGGCCAGCTCGACGGCATGACCGCCTTCATGACCGGCAAATTGAAGGTCGAAGGCGACATGTCGAACGCGATGCAGCTGCAGGGCGTGTTGTCGAAACTGAAGGGCTAGTCGTGGTCGGCGACCGCTGGGCGATCGACATCGACCGTGACGATATCGCGCGGGCGGCACTTGTGGCGGAGGACGAGTCGCCGCTCGCCCCGGGCGAAATCGAAGTCCGGCTCGACAGTTTTGCGATGACCGCCAACAATGTGACCTACGCCGCGCTTGGCAAGCCGGTCGGGCTGTTCCTCAACGGCAAGGGCTATTGGGACTTCTTCTCGCCCGGTGGCGCGGGGGCGGGCCGGCTGCCGGTGTGGGGGTTCGCGACAGTCGAGCGGAGCGCGGCCGAAGGCGTCGAAGTCGGCGAGGAACTGTACGGATATTATCCGATGGCCTCGCACGTCCGGCTGACCCCGGGGCGGGTCAATGCCGGCGGGTTCGTCGATGTTGCGGCCCACCGCGCCGGGATGCCCGCGGTCTACGATCATTATGCGCGGGTGTCCGGGCTTGGCGATTTTGTCGCCGGCGACCGCGACTGGTGGCCGGTGTTTCGCCCTCTCTACCTCACCGGCTGGCTGATCGCCGACCAGTTCGAGGACGAAAAAGATTATGGAGTGGGGCAGGTGATCGTCGCCAGCGCCTCGTCGAAGACCGCGATCGGCTTTGCCCATGCAATGAAGCGGCGGACCGGGCGGCCGAAGCTGGTCGGACTGACCTCGCCGCGCGGGCGCGGTTTTCTTGCCGATACGGGGCTGTACGACGAATTGGTGCTATACGACGATGTGGCTTCGCTAGATGCCTCGATCCCCGCCGCGTTCGTCGATGTCGCGGGGAACAGCGCGGTTACCGCCGCGCTCCACCGGCACTGCGGCGACGCGCTCAAGCTCAACCTGATCGTCGGCAAGGCGCATTGGGATTCGGCCCCCGGTCAACGCGTCCCCGCGAGCGGCTTCTTCGCCCCGGCGCGGGTCGAGAAGCGCTCGGCCGACTGGGGTTCGGGCGGGCTTCGCGACCGGATGGCGGCCGGCTGGACCGCCTTCATCGGCGATGCGCTCGGGCTGTTCCGGATCGAGGCCAGCGACGGGCCCGACGCTGCGCTGACCGCCTATCGCGATGCGGTCGCCGGCAATGCCGATCCGCGCGCCGGCATCCTCATCAGACCCTGACCCGTCTTGCCCGCGCCAAGACGCCTGCCTAAGGACGGCGCCATGGCCCAGAAAATCTATCCCGACGCCGCCGCCGCCCTCGACGGGCTGTTATTCGACGGCATGACCATCGCCGCCGGCGGTTTCGGCCTGTGCGGCATCCCCGAGCGGCTGATCGACGCGATCGTCGCCAGCGGGGTCAAGGATCTGATCATCGCCAGCAACAATGCCGGGATCGACGGCGAGGGGCTCGGCAAATTGCTGCGCACGCGGCAGGTCAAGAAGATGATCTCGTCCTACGTCGGCGAGAATAAGGAGTTCGAGCGGCAATATCTGGCGGGCGAACTCGAGGTCGAATTCTGCCCGCAGGGAACGCTCGCCGAGCGGATGCGCGCTGGCGGGGCGGGGATTCCGGGATTCTACACCAAGACCGGGGTCGGGACGCTCGTCGCCGAGGGCAAGGACGTGAAGAGCTTCGACGGCGAGGAGTATATCCTCGAGCGCGGAATCCGCGCCGACCTCGCGATCATCAAGGGCTGGAAAGCCGACGAGGACGGCAACCTCATGTTCCGCAAGACCGCGCGCAACTTCAACGCCCCCGCCGCGACTTGCAGTCACATTTGCGTGGCGGAGGTCGAGGAGATCGTCGCGGTCGGCGCGCTCGACCCCGATGCGATCCATCTGCCGAGCATCTACGTGAAGCGGATGGTGAATGGAGCGCCGTACGACAAGAAGATCGAGTTCCTGACCACCCGCGAGCGGGAGAGCGCGTGATGACCACGCACGACGGCAATGCACGCGGCTGGGACCGCAACCAGATGGCGGCGCGGGCCGCTCGCGAGCTTCAGGATGGCTATTACGTCAATCTCGGAATCGGGATTCCGACGCTCGTCGCCAACAACATTCCCGAAGGGATGACGGTTACGCTGCAGTCGGAAAATGGCATGCTCGGGATCGGGCCGTTTCCCTACTCCGACGAGGTCGACGCCGATTTGATCAATGCCGGTAAGCAGACCATCAGCGAACTCGATTCGACCTCCTATTTTTCGAGTAGTGACAGCTTCGCGATGATCCGCGGCGGGCATATCGACCTGACCGTGCTTGGCGCGATGGAGGTCAGCCAAGGCGGCGACATCGCCAACTGGATGATCCCGGGCAAGATGATCAAGGGCATGGGCGGGGCGATGGATCTCGTCGCCGGGGTCAAACGGATCATCGTCGTGATGGAGCATAATGCGAAGGACGGCAGCCCCAAGTTCATCCCCGACTGCACGCTGCCGCTGACCGGGCGCAACTCGGTCGACATGATCATCACCGATCTGGGGGTGTTCGAACGGGCGGATCATGGCTCGCCGTTCAAGCTGATAGAGCTTGCGCCGGGCGTGAGCGCGGACGAGATCAAGTCGAAGACGACGGCAACGTACACCGATTAGCGACAGGAGCGGCACATGAAGCTGGTAACAGGGATCGGGATCGCCTTTGGGTTGGCGTTGAGCGCGGGTGCTTCCGCCCAGCCGACGCCCGCGACCAATTTGTCGATCGTCCGGCTCGATTGTGGCAATGCGACGATCAAGAATTTCGACGCCTTCTTCTCCGACACGCACGAATATCCGGTCGGCCCGCGCGACATCACCGACAGCTGCTATGTCATCCGCCACGGCGATGAATTCCTGCTGTGGGACACCGGTTTTCCCGCCGCGATCAAGGGCAAGCCGAGCGACATGGGCATGCTGGTAGCGCGGCTCGACAAGACGATCCCCGAGCAATTGGCGGAAATCGGCCTCAAGCCGGGTAACATCTCGATCGTCGGGATCAGCCACATGCACGGCGATCACACCGGCCAGGCGGCGGACTTCCCCAATGCGAAACTGCTGATCGGCAAGAAGGATTTCGAGGCCAGCAACGGCCCCAAGGATCCGTTCGGGCCGTGGCGGGTGGCGCAGGCCAAGATCCAGACGATGGACGGCACCGACATTGACGTGTTCGGTGACGGCAGCGTCATCGCACTCAACCTGCCGGGTCACACTGCGAGCCACATCGGCCTGCTGGTCAAGCTGGCCAGCGGCAATGTGATGTTGAGCGGCGATCTGTACCACTCAACGATGGCGCGGCAGTTGAAGGGGGTCCCGCCATTCAACTCGAGCCGGGCCGAGACACTGGCGTCGATCGACCGGTTCGAACGGTTGGCGAAAGCGTATCACGCCAAGGTGATCATCCAGCATGAACCGGCCGACATCGCCAAGCTACCCGCCTTCCCGGCCGCAGCGCGGTGAAGGTGGCGGCGATTGCGGCGCTGGCGCTGCTCGCCGCTTGTGAGCGCCAGGTCGCACCGCCGCCGCCGGTCGAGGACAATGTGACAAAGGCGGTGGTAATCGCCGCGCCCGCTCCGCCCGTCGGCTGCGCCGATGGCTGGACGGTTACGCTCGATCCCGACAGCTTTGCCAACAACGGCGCAAACAAGCATTTCGCGGCTGCCCGCCTCGGCATGTTCCGCGACCAGGTCGAAACCGCGGTGCGCGACGCGGTCAATGCGGCGTGCGCTGCTGATGAGATCGCGCCGGCCAAGGCGAACCTGGTCAAGCGACTGATTGTCCACAGCGCGAGCGGGGCCGACGACCCGACGTTCTTTGCGGGCGACGATCCGGCGACGCTGCGGCTCGAATGGGTATTCGCCGAACAGGATCTGACCATCCCGTCGGAAATGGAATTTCGCGGCGGGTTGGTGTGCTGGACCGATCCACAATCCGACCGCTGCGCCGAGCGCGAGCCGTAAAGGAAACACCATGAAGGCGTTGTTGAGTCATACCCCCGGCGATCCTGAAACGCTGACTGTCGAGGAGCTTCCCGACCCCGTTGCCGGGCCCGGCCAGTTGCTGGTCCGGGTCCGCGCGGCGGCGATCAATTATCCCGACGTGCTGATCATCGAGGACAGATATCAATTCAAGCCGCCACGGCCGTTCGCGCCGGGGGGCGAGATTGCGGGCGAGGTCGAGGCGGTCGGCGAGGGTGTATTGGGCTGGGCGGTAGGCGACCGGCTGATCGCGGTGCCGGGCTGGGGTGGGCTGGTCGAGAAGATCGTCATCGATGCCAAGACCGCGTTTCGATTGCCCGACGACCGCAGCTTCACCGACGGCGCGGCACTGTTGCTGACCTACGCTACCTCGATCCACGCATTGTACGACCGCGGCGACCTCAAGGTCGGCGAGACCTTGCTGGTGCTCGGCGCGGCGGGCGGGGTCGGGCTGGCGGCGGTCGAACTCGGCAAGGCGCGCGGCGCGCGGGTGATCGCCGCGGTGTCGAGCGAGGAGAAGGCCGAGGCGGCGCGCAAGGCCGGCGCGGATGAGGCGATCGTCTATCCACGCGGGCCGTTCGACAAGGACGGGTCGAAGGCCTTGGCGACGATGTTCAAGGACGCGGTTGGCCCAGCTGGCGCGGACGTGATCTACGATCCGGTCGGGGGTGATTATGCCGAGCCCGCATTGCGCTCGATCGCGTGGCAGGGGCGCTACCTCGTGGTCGGCTTCCCCGCCGGGATCCCCAGGCTGCCGCTCAACCTGACCCTGCTCAAGAGCTGCGACGTCCGCGGCGTCTTTTGGGGTGCATTTGCGGCGCGCGATCCCGTCGCCAATACCGCGCATGTCGAGACATTGTTCCGGCTGTGGGACGAGGGCAAGATCGCGCCGGTAGTGAGCGCGATCTACCCGCTCGAGCGCGGCGGCGACGCAATCGCTGCTCTCGCGGCGCGATCGGTGATCGGCAAGGTGGTAGTGACGCTCGGCTAGGATTGTCACTGGCGCAATTGATCCATGTTGCTACCTTGCGCTGAGTGTCGGGGGGCGATTCAGTGAAGCGAGCACCGGTTACCACGATCGATCCGATAGACATCGCGCTGGCCGAGGCCAGGGACGACAGCCTGTCGCACCGCCTGCTCGCGCACCACATCGAGCTGGTCGACGCACAACTTTCCGAAATCCGCATCAAGCGCTTGCTGTGGGGCGGGGCGGTCGCACTGATGCTTGGGCTGACGATCCTGCTCGTTATCGCCATGGTCAAGGCCAGCCAGAGCCACGCGCTGATCGTCGAGCCGTTCCATGTGCCCGCCAGCCTCGAGGCGCGGGGGCTCGACGGAACGACCATTGCCAACCGGCTCACCGACCGCTTCGCTGCTATGCGCGACCTCAGCGATTCGTCGCGTGCCGAGGACAGCTATGCCAATGGCGCCGACGGCGACATCAAGATCGCCATCCCCAACACCGGCGTGTCAATCGGCGAAGTGTGGCGCTATTTGCGCGAATGGCTGGGGCATGACCGCCGGATCGGCGGCGATGTGACGCTTGTCGGCGACGAGGTCGAAATCACCGCGCGCATCACGGGGGGCAAGGGTGGGAGCTTTCGCGCGCCGCTGGCCGACCCGACCCCAGCGATCGACGCCGCCGCGGCCTCGATCTTCAAGCAGACCCAGCCCTACCGCTACGCGCTGGTGATCAACAACACGAAAGGGCGCGAAGTGGGATTGCCGCTGCTTCGCGACATTGCCGAACAGGGGAGCGAAATCCGTGAGCGTCAGTGGGGCTACGTCGGCTGGTCGACAACATTGAGCGTTCTCGCACGCTACGACGAGGCCGTTCTCCGGGCACGACAAGGGATAGCCCTAGACCCTGCGTTCGGAAAAATTTATGCAAACTTGGGTGACGCCTATCTGAATAGCGGTCGGATCGAGCCGATGATCCTTGCCTCGCGCGAGTCGCTGGAGCGAGTACGCACACCCGAACAAAGTCAGTTGTCGGCAATCGGGTTTGGCCACATGCGCGATTCCAGCAACGTCTATATCGACGAGGCGATACGCGACGACGAGGATCTACTGGCGGCGTTGCAGCACCAAGGAACACTGCCCGAATATAACGGTAATGCGCGAACCGCGCGCATGTCCACGTTGATCGCGTTAGCTCGGCTGGGCGAATTCCGACGGGCTGCCGCCTCGCTGCCATTGCTGCCGTTCAGCGATCCTGCATTTGCTGCCCAGGCCTCCGGTGTTGTCGTCGAGTTCGCTGCGGAAACCGGACGCACGGGAAAGGCAGTGGCGATGATGGATCGGGCGCTCACCGCAGCCGCCAAGCAAATCCCGAAGGGAATGGCGCTTGCGGACGTCGTGCCGACGGTCGCGGCGCGCTACGCCGAGTTGCTGATCGCTTCTGGCCGGACGGCGGATGCCGCCAAGGCGATCGGGCCGACCCGGCTCGATTGCTACCCGTGCCTGGTCGCGCGGGGCGAAGTGGCGGCGGCGCAGCGCGATCTACCGGCGGCGACGCGCTGGTTCGTTGAGGCGGCGCGGCAGGGGCCGTCTTTGCCGCAGGCTGATTATCAGTGGGGCCGGATGCTCGCCGCCAATCACGATCGACCAGCCGCGCTGGCCCACTTCGCGATCGCCGCCAAGCGCGCGCCGGGTTGGTACGAGCCTCCCTATGCGTCGGGCCGCATATTGATGGCCATGAACCGCTTCGCCGACGCCCGCGCCGCGCTCGAACAAACCCATGCCGCCGCTCCCAAGCGCGCCGACGTGATGCTGGCGCTCGGGCGCGCGCAATGGCTCGGTGGAGATCGAGCGAAAGCGAAGGCGACCTGGGCCGCGGCGCGCAAGCTCGATCTGCTCGAGCCCGAGCTTGCCTGGCTGAAGGTGATCGACGCTGCGGTGAAGCGCGCCAGCTAAGGCGATGACGCGCGTTGCCTCGCACGGCGCGAGCGACTATCTGGCGAGCCAGACGATCAAGCCCAAGGAAGATTGATGAGCCAGTTCAACGACCGCGAGCGCGCATTCGAGACCAAGTTCGCGCGCGACGAGGAAATGCAGTTCCGCATCGTCGCCCGCCGCAACCGGCTGCTTGGCGAGTGGGCCGGGCGGTTGATGAGCCTGTCCGACACCGAGACCGAAAGCTATGCCAAGGATGTCGTGCGCGCCGATTTCGAGGAAGCCGGCGACGAGGACGTAATCCGCAAGATTTTGGGCGATGTCACCGCTGCCGGGGTCGAATGCGACGAAGCCACGATCCGCGAGGCGCTGGGCCACAAACTGGTCGAGGCGCGCCGCCAGATCATCGAAGCATCCAACTGATGGCCATGGCTGCCGACGAGATCGAGGCGATGATCATAACCGCGATGCCCGACGCGGCGGTCGAGATCAAAGATTTGGCCGGGGACGGCAATCATTATTCGGCGCGGGTCATCAGCCCCTCGTTCGCGGGGATGAGCCGGGTCCGCCAGCACCAAACGGTCTACGCCGCGTTACAGGGCAAGATGGGCAACGAGCTGCACGCCCTGCAGCTCGAGACCGTCGTACCATCGGGAGATCACCAGTGAGTGACGTGAAGCAAAAGATTGGCGAACTCGTCGGAAGCAACGACATCGTGCTGTTCATGAAGGGCACGGCATTGTTTCCGCAATGCGGCTTTTCGAGCCGCGCGATCGCGATCCTCGATCATCTGGGCCAGCCGTACGAGACGGTCGACGTGCTCCAGGACCCTGAGATCCGCAGCGGGATCAAGGAATATTCGGACTGGCCGACAGTGCCGCAGCTGTATGTGAAGGGCGAATTCGTCGGCGGGTCGGACATCATGATGGAGATGTTCGAAAGCGGCGAGCTCAAGCAATTGGTCGACGCGCCCGGCGAATAAACAAAAAGGAGCGGCGGCGCGGGACCAGAAACCGCTGCCGCCACCCCTTTGCTGGTTTGTGAGACCAAGTGGACAACATCAACAATGCAACCGGCGTGCCAATTGAAAAAATTGGCGAAAAACAAGGAACTTCTTTCGATGTCGATCCTGACGGCCGGGGGCGACCGTAAAGTTTTCCGACACAAATTGCCGATTTCAACATGGCGTTGAGCGACCGGGGCATTGGCGGCGGGCAAAGCCTGTTGCTGTGCGACGTTACTCAGAGCTGGTCCGAAGTCGGCGGCGGCATCGGCACCTATCTGCGGCACAAGCGCCAGCATATCCTCGATCACACGACGCATCGCCACTTGTTGATCGTTCCCGGCGAGCGCGACGAGGTGATCGAGGACGGACGGGCGATCATGGCCACCGTCGCCTCGCCCAAGGTGCCGGGAAGCCCCAATTATCGACTGCTGTTGCGGAGCGGGCAGGTGCGCCGATTGCTTGAGCGATATCGCCCTGACCTGATCGAATGCCAGGACGCTTATAATTTGCCGTGGGCGGCGATCGCGCATTCCAAGCGGCATCCGTGCACGTTGGTCGCGGCCTATATGACCGATTTCCCGACGGTTTACGTGCGGCGCCCGTTCACCAAATATCTCGGCAAGACGATCGCGGGGGCGGCGTCGCGGTTATGCTATTGGTATTGCGGCAAGCTGTACTGCAGGTTCGACCTGACCTACGCCTTGTCCGAACATGGCGGGGCCGAGAAATTGCGTTCACTCGGGCTCGACCCGGTCGAGGTGGTCGAGCTTGGGGTCGAGCTTGGCGAATTCTCGCCCGACCGGCGCGATCCGGCGTTGCGGCGTCAGCTTGGCGTGGCGGACAATGCGCCGTTGCTAATCTATGCCGGTCGGCTCGACGGGGAGAAGCGCGCGCAAACCGTGGTCGATGCGTTTGCGCAACTGCCCGACAGTCTCGGCGCGCATCTGGTGCTGCTCGGCGACGGGCCGCTGCGGGCGCAATTCCTCGCCGCCGCAACGCCGCGAATGCATGTGCCGGGCTTCGTCAATGGCCGCGCCGAAGTCGCCCGCTGGCTGGCGAGCGCCGATCTTTACGTGTCGGGCATGGCCGACGAGACGTTCGGCATTTCGATCATCGAGGCGCAGGCGTCGGGCTTGCCGGTGGTCGGGGTTGCGGCGGGGGCGATGCTAGACCGCGTCAACGATCGGCTCGGGCGGCTCGGGCCAGTTAACGATAGCGCGGCGATGGCGGCCAACATCGTTGCCTTGTGGTCGGGCGACATGGCGGCAACGCGCGGTGCGGCACTGGCCCATGTCGGAAGCTTCGGGTGGGACAAGTGCATGGACGCCTTGTTTGGCCGGATTTATCCGCAGGCGATGGCGCGCGCCGCCAAGCGAGACGAGATTGCCGGTGCAGGGCTTGCGCCGGTCGGACGCTGAGCGCAGCATTCAACGTGGGTTCAGTGGTCGCCGGGTTGAACGCGGAATGATGATCAAGGGGAATTTGGTGGCTGGCAATATTAGTATTCTCTCGCTGGCCGTGGCCGCGCTGTTGATGAGCGGCGGTCCCGCGCTGGCGCAGGATGCGGGTACCAAGCCACCCGAAAAGGCGGCCGAAGGCGCGACCGCGGACCGCGTGGCGCTGGTCAACGCTTGCAGCGGGCACAAGTTCGAAACGACGGTCGAGATCGATCCCGTCCAGCATAGGTCGAGCCACATCAAATTATGCGCCAAGCCCGGCGCGACCGATGCCGACTGGGTCAAGACACTCGAATCGGCGATTGCGCAGCTTGAAACCCGGCCGATGCCGGCGGCGGCACGCGACCAGGTGATCGCCCAGCTCCAGGCCGAGATTGCAGCGGTTACCAAGCCGGGCGGAGCGCCAATTGGAGCGCCGTCGGGCACCGGGGTCGCCGCGTTCAACCTTGGCAAGAATATGATCGCCGGTCCGGATCTTGAGCCGCAGGCACCGTTCGAGACGTCGACCCTGCCGTCACTGATTGCGGTCAAGGCCAAGCCGGGGACCCCGGGCGCGAAGACCGGTCCCGTGGTGCTTCCGGTCAAGCCAATGCATGCGACGTTGCGCTGTCTCGAGCGTGGCGAGACCGGCAAGGGCGCGACGTGCGACTTCTTCGAGCGGACGACATTGCTTAGCCTGACCGCAGTCGACGGGCTTGAGCAAGGCGCGACGATCCGCTTCCTGCGCAAGGGCGAGGACCAGGGGACGGTCGATTTGCCCGCCACCGCCAGCGGACAGTCGCGCCGGGTGCCATTGCCCTCGGCGATTTGCCGCGGGCTATCGTACAGCAAGGTCGAGATATTGCTGATCCACCCGGGGGAGACCCGCACCGCTGCTCGGTTCGGGCCCTATGGATTGCGCTGCTGAGCGCTCGCTAAACGGCCGTGACGCTTTTGTGTTTACAAACGTAATCGTCACGATTACGTCTGTAATCAACAAGAGGGTGAATCGTGGAAAAACGCCTTAGCGAAGCCGAGTGGGACGTGATGGAAGTGCTGTGGTCGGCTGGTCAGCCGCTCACCGCGACCGACATTGACGAGGCGCTGCGCAAGGGCGACCGCGACTGGTCGCTGGCGACGGTCAAGAGCCTGCTGTCGCGCCTGCTCGCCAAGCAAGCCGTTGCCCCCGCCAAGGATGGCCGCCGCTTCCTCTACTCCCCGGCAATCGAGCGCGAGCCTTATGTGGCGGATGAATCGCGGCGGTTTGTCGGGCGCTTGTTTGGTGGTAAATTATCGCCCTTGTTCGCGCAGTTGGCGGAGGGGGAAAAGCTCGACGACGACGATATCGCGGCCATCGAGGCCTTGCTGAAGGAGCTTCGCAAATGATCGCCTGGCTGACCAATACGCTGATCTCAACGAGCATCCTGATGGCCGTGGTGATGATCGCGCGCGAGCCGGTGCGGCGGCTATTCGGGGCAGGGGTGGCGTATGCGCTGTGGCTGCTCCCCGCCGCCCGGCTGGTCATGCCGACGCTGACCACGACGGTCGAACGCGGGGTGCCTGCGGTGCCGATCAACGCGGCGCCGATTATGCCCGGCGCGCTGCCGTCCTCGCTGCCTTCCGCAACGCCCGTTGCCGAGCCCATCGAGCTGCAGGGAATCGCCTTGTGGCTATGGCTAGCGGTCGCCGCGGTCCTGCTCCTGCGCGGTCTGCTGGTCTATCGCCGTCAGCGCCGCGCCGTCCTCGCTGATGCCGTCCAGATCGCCAGGCTCGACAAGATCCGCATCGTCCGCACGTTCGCGCTTCCCGGCCCGATGGCGTTCGGGATTTTCGACCGCGTAATCGCGCTGCCGGGCGATTTCGACGATCGCTATGACGAGCGCCAGCGCCGCCTCGCGCTCGATCACGAACTCGCCCATCACCGATCGGGCGATATCATTGCCAATCATGTCGCCTTTGTCCTGCTGTGCCTCCAGTGGTTCAATCCCATCGCCTGGCTATCGCACGCCGCCTTCCGCTTCGATCAGGAAGCCGCGTGCGATGCCCGGGTACTGGCCAAGGCGGATGGACCGGATCGCGCGGCCTATGGACAAGCGATCGCCAAGGCTGCTTCGGGCCGGGCGCTGCTGTTTTCCGGCGCGCTCGATCGACCAAGCACCTTGCAGAGGAGATTGAAGACCATGCTCGTGATCCCCAACCGCCGCCGCCGCATCGTCGGCCGCACCCTGATTGTCGCCGGGATCGCGGTGGCGCTGCCGCTGACCGCCAGTTGGGCGACTCGGTACGTCGATGTGCCGGTGGCGCCGACGGCGCCGCTTGCCGCAGCCGCCGTGATTGTGGAGGCGATTGCGCCAACTCAACCGACTCCGCCCGAGCCGCCGCGCGTGCCCGACCTCGGCAATATCACCAATGACACGATCCAGCTTCACGGCCGGACGATGCGATGGGAGCAATTGAGCTCGAAGGAGCGCAACGACGTGCGTGCTGAAGTCGACAAGGCGCGCAGCGAACTGGAGCGCGACCGCTCGCACCTCGATCGCGACATGGCGGGCGCGCGCGCGGAAATGGCCAAGTTCAGCAATGGCGATTTCCAGCGCGAGATGGCCAATGCGCGGGCCGAGATGGCCAATGCCATTCGCGAGCTTGATGCCAATGCGGCCGACATTCGCCGGGCGGGCCAGGACCCCGAGGCGTTGAAGGCGCAGGTTCGCGCATCGCTGAGCGAGATCGAGCATATGGATATCGCCAAGATTACTCGCGAGGCGATGGAATCGGCCAACCCGGACAAGATCAAGGCCGAGCTCGACCAGGCCAAGGCGTCGCTGACGGCGGTGACGGCGCGGCTTGACCAGCTAGACCGCCGATAATCCAGGCCCGAAGCGGCAAGGGACCCATCAAGGCCCTTTGCTTGGCGGGGGCGTCCATGGCAGAGGCAATGCGTGGACGCCCCATACGCCCTTCTCGAACCGCTTGAGCCCGGCGTCGGCCGGCTGCTCGCGCGCAATCCCTCGCCCTATACCTACACCGGGACGCAGACCTATTTCGCGGGAGCGGGGGATGAATTGGTGGTGATCGATCCGGGGCCGAACATCCCCGAGCATGTCGATGCGATCATCGCCGCCGCCGCGGGGCGCAGGATCGTCGCGATCGCCTGCACCCACACCCACCGCGACCACAGCCCCGCCGCAGCGCCGCTCGCCGCCGCCACCGGGGCGCCGATCATCGGTTGCGCGGCGCTGACGCTGGAGACCGTCGGCCCGCGTGCCGATGCCAGCTTCGATGGCGAATATGCGCCCGATCGCGTGCTTGGCGATGGTCAGGCGATCGAGTTTGGCGACAGCGAAAAGCTGACCGCCATCGCGACGCCGGGGCACACCTCGAACCATTTGTGCCTCGCCTACAACGGCGAGGGCATAGGGGGTGCCCTGTTCACCGGCGATCATGTGATGGGCTGGTCGACTACCGTCGTGGTCCCGCCCGATGGCGACATGGGCGACTTCATGGCCAGCCTCGATAAATTGCGTCACCGCGCCGACCGGGTGTTTTATCCGGCGCACGGCGCGCCGGTGACCAACCCGCAGCAATTCCTGCGCGGGCTGATCGGCCACCGAATGAGCCGCGAGAAGCAGATTTTGCGGCTGGTGGGTGAGGGCAAGCATGTCATCCCCGACATCGTCGCCAGCGCTTACCCTGGGCTCGACCCGCGCCTGATCCCCGCGGCGGGCGGATCGGTGTGGGCGCATCTGATGGACCTCGAGCGGCGTGGGCTAATTGTATCGGCTGGAGAGGCATGGACGATTCCAAGCTGACCAAAAGCGACAATCGCAACCTGATTATCGGCCTCGTGCTCGCGGCGCTGGTCCTGCTTGGCTGGTTCGGGTGGCAGCGGCATCGCTCGCAGCAGGACGAATATCAGACCAGTCTTGGCCTCGCCCGGGTGCTGTCGGCGACCTTCCAGGCGCGCGACAAGCTCGAGGTCGGGCGGATCGACGGCGCGCTCGATGTGACGACGGTCGATCCCGGGCTGTTCCGCTTCCTGCGCTCGGCGCAGAAGGCCACCTTGCCCTATTCGGTCGCTTACCAGCTCGACCTCAGCCAGCTCGATACCGAGGATTATCGTTGGGACGCCAAGCAGCGCGTGCTGCGCGTGACGATCCCCGATGTCGTGCCCACCGCGCCCAACATCGACGAGACCCAGCGCAAGACACTCGCCACCGACGGTATGTTCATCACCCGCGAGGCGTATGACAATCTCAACCGCCGCGCCGCCCTGCTCGCGACGCGCGCGGCGTCGGCGGAGGCGAAGAAGCCCGAGCATCTCAATGCCGCCCGGGCCAATGCGCGCAAGGCGGTCGCCGGGCTGCTGCAGACCCCGCTCCAGGTCGCCGGGCTTGGCGATGTGCGGGTCGAGGTTGCCTTCCCCTTTGACGCGGTGCGGTCGAGCGAGCATTGGGATGTCGGCCCGTCGATCGCCGAAGTGCTGGCGCGCAAACAGGCCAAGAAATGAAGCGGAGAGTGAAGTGACCGTCCAGCCTGCCAGCCTAAAGGGCGTCGACCTGCTCGCCGAAATCGCGCGGCTCAAGCAGGAGCGCAACGCGGTCATCCTCGCGCATTATTACCAGAAGTCCGAAATCCAGGACCTCGCCGATTTCGTCGGTGACAGCCTCGACCTGTCACGCAAGGCGGCGGCGACCGATGCCGATGTGATCGCTTTCTGCGGCGTCCGCTTCATGGCCGAGACCGCCAAGATCCTCAGCCCCGAAAAAACCGTCATCCTGCCCGACATGGACGCCGGTTGCAGCCTGGAAGACAGTTGCCCGCCCGACCAGTTCAAGGCCTTCCGCGAGGCGCATCCCGACCATATCGCGCTGACCTACATCAACTGCTCGGCGGAGGTGAAGGCGCTCAGCGACATCATCGTCACCTCGTCATCGGCCGAAGCGATCCTCAGCCAGATTCCCAAGGAGCAGAAGATCATCTTCGGCCCCGACCGGCATCTGGGCGGCTATCTCGCGCGGCGGTTCGATCGCGAGATGCTGCTGTGGCCGGGGATATGCATCGTCCACCAGGCGTTTTCGGAAACCGAGTTGCTCAAGTTGAAGGCGCAATATCCCGGCGCCCCGGTCGCGGCGCATCCCGAATGCCCGCCGCACATCATCGACCATGCCGACATGGTCGGATCGACCAGCGCGATCCTCAAATTCGCAGTCGACAGCCCCGCGAGCGTGATCCTGGTCGCGACCGAGCCGCACATCATTCACCAGATGCAAAAGGCGGCGCCGGACAAAACGTTCATCGGAACCCCGGGCGGCGACGGCAATTGCAACTGCAACATGTGCCCGTACATGGCGCTCAACACGCTCGAGAAACTCTACGTGAGCTTGCGCGATCTCAAGCCGCAGGTCGACCTATCGACCGAGCTCATGGACGCCGCGCGCGTGCCCCTGCAGCGGATGCTCGACATGGCCGGACATACGGTGGGGCAGGGCGATGTCGGTCGGCCAAAGCTGAGCGGCGACTAAGCCGGAAGCGATATCTCGGCAGCCAGACCGGGGCCGTTGTCGGCAAAGCTCAGCGATCCGCGGTGGAGCCCGACGATCGCGGCGACCAGGTTGAGGCCGAGCCCGTGGCCTGCGGTCGAGCGGCTATGATCGAGCCTGCTGAAGCGCTTGGTAATTGTCGCGCGGTCGCTTTCGGCAACCCCCGGCCCATTGTCCGCGACGACGATCCGCGCCGCGGTGCCGGCCTTGGCCAGCGTGATCGCGATTGCTGTTTGCGGTGGGGTGTGCGCTTGCGCATTCTCGATCAAATTGGCCACCGCCTGGGCGATGAGTTCGCGGTCGCCGACGATCGTGACACCGGGCTTGACCTTCCAGTCGAGGCGCCGTCCGCCCTCCTGCACCGCGGGAGCGTAGCTTTCGGCGAGATCGGTGATCAACGCGCTCAGATCGAACGGTGCGAACAGTCGGCGGATGCGCCCGCTCTCGACTTCGGAAATGCGCAGGATCGCGGCGAACAACGACAGGATGTCGTCGACGCGGTGGATCGCGTCGGCAGTCACCAGGCGCTGGGTGGCGACATCGACCGGTGCGCGCTCGCTTTCCTCCAGCGCGTTGCGGAGCCGGGTCAGCGGGGTGCGCAAATCATGCGCCACGTCGCTCGACACCTGGCGCAAATTGTCGAGCAGGCGCTCGATCCGTTCGAGCATCGTGTTGAGTACGCCGGCCAGTTGGTCAAACTCGTCGTGGCGGTCGCTGACCGGCATCCGGCAAGTGAAGTCACCGTCGTTGATCGCTTCCGCCGCATTGCCGATCGCGGTCAGCCGCCGCCGCAAGTAACCTCCGAGCAGCAGGGCGCCGACGAACCCCAACGCGATTACCGCGATCAGCCCGGCGACAAAAGTGATCAGCACGGTGCGATCGATTTGTTCGAGCCATTCGCGGTCGGCGGCGATCACCAGCCGGCGATGATCGGGCAGGTCGATCGCCAGCGCCCGGCCGCTGTCCGATCCCTCGGGCGATTTGAAGGCAATTTCCTGCCATCCGGCGGCGGGCATGCGTGTGTCGAGTTCGCCGAACGAGCGGCGTCCGTCGGTCAGGAAAACCGCATAATAAAGCTGCGCAGTACTACTCAGCCGCTCGCGATCGGCGATCGCGGTGGCGAGCGCATCCGGCCCGCCCGATCGATATTCGAGCAGCATCGTATCGGCTTCGTCCTGGATCGTCGCGTCGAGCTGGCGGGTGAAAGCGACGTGCATGGCGAAGAAGATGATTGTCCCGAGCAGGGCAATGCCGGCCGCGATCGCCGCCGAATAAACGAACGCGATCCGATAGCCCGCACTGTTGGTTAGCGACCTCAAGCGGAGCGCATCCGGTAGCCGACGCCGCGCAACGTCTCGATCAGATCGGGCAGGCCGCCCTCGTTCAACTTGGAGCGCAGCCGGCTGATGTGGGTCTCGACGATGTTGGTCTGCGGATCGAAGTGAAATCCCCACACGCGTTCGAGCAGCATCGTCCGGGTGACCGCGCGCTCGGCATTGCGCACCAGTTCCTCGAGCAAACGGAATTCACGCGGCTGGAGGAGGATGAGTTTGCCGTCGCGGCGCACTTCGCGGCGCAGCAAGTCGATCGACAGCCCGCCGCATTCGTGTCGGGTGACGGTCGCGTTGGTCGGCCCGCGCCGGGCCAGGGCATTGATCCGCGCGGCGAGTTCGGAGAATGCGAACGGCTTGACCAGATAATCGTCGGCCCCCGCCTCGAGCCCCTCGACCCGATCCTCGATCCGCCCGAGCGCGGTCAGCATCAGCAGCGGCACATCGATCTTCGCCGCACGCAGCCTGCGGGTCACCGCGACTCCGTCCATTCCAGGCAGCATTCGGTCGAGCAGGATCAGGTCGAATGGCTCGGTCGTCGCTATGTGCAGCGCATCGATCCCGGTGTCGGCGCGCGCGACAATATGGCCGAGCTCGTCAAGCCCGCGGGCGACGAACTCGGCCGTTTCACGATCGTCTTCGGCGAGGAGGATCCTCATCGAAACCGATCAGGCTTAGTCGCGGCCGAGCTTCGCTTCTGACTTGTTCTCGATAATCTTGCCGGTCGTTGCATCGACGCCAATCTCCTGGAAATGGCCCTTCTGCTTGATATCGAACGAGTAGCGCCAGCCCCCACCTTCCTTTTCATATTCGCTCTTGATCAATTTGCCCGGCGCGGCGTGCAGAGCGATCGTACGAGCCTGGGTCAAGCTGACTTTGGCGACCGGCGGTTTAGCCCTGGCGGCTGGCGAACTCGCCTGGGCGGCGGTCGCGGCGAGCAGGCCGGCGGCGAGCAAGGCAGCGGTGGTCTTGAAGTTGGTCATTGGAAGCTACTCCTTGGTTGAGACATCAGGGGGGCAGACGTCTAAACCAACCAACATTCGCCGGCAGTTGCCGTTGCGTTACCATTTCCCAAGCTTTGTGAACGGGCCGGATCAGCGCCGCCGCCGAACGCCGCGGTTGGACTCGACCGAATCGAACGAGATGATCGCGGTGCCGCTCTGGCCGAGCGGGATGACCGCGGTGCCGAATGCCTCGCGATAACCGCCGGTGCCGATACCGACGCCAATCTCGCCTTCGATCTGGCGGGGCAGTGGCGCCGATATTGCCTGGCGCCTCGCCTCGGCCTGGTCGAGAATCGCGGCGACCTCGGCCTCGCTCAGCCGGTGGGCGTCGGTGATCGGCGGAGAAGGCGGGTCGCCCGCGAGCGCCGGCGTCGCGAACCCCGCAATTGCCAGCAACAAACCGACGCGATGCATGCTCATCTCCTGACAATTCCAGCCTTGCCGGTCGCGCTCAGCCACGGCTGAAGCCGCGTGAACGGCACGGCGATGGTCTCGGTGCATGCCTGCTCGACATGCGCCAGGCTCGGCGTGAACCCGAACCCGGTGCGGGTCAACGCAATGTCCCAGAAGTCGGCACGCTCGATCCCTTCCCGGCACTCAGCTTGCTCGGCCTTCCATCCGGCCAGGATGAATTTTCGGAACGCGGGCGTCACCGTCTTTGCTTCGTCGCTCGTGCTGTCATAGCGTTCGCGCTTGATCGCCCGCGGGGTGAGCCAGTCGTTGAGGTCGATTTCGGCCCCGCTCGAGAGATCGAACGTGCGCGAGTGATTGTCCGAGTAAGGATGCGCCCCGCCGCACGACCCGTCATTGTGATGGTTGGCGGACAGGTAGCGCCGACCGATCATCGTCGGGGTCAATTCTTCGGCATAATAGCCGTCCTCGCCATTCTGCGACAGCTGGCTGAGCATGCACCAGATCCATCCCTCGGCTGCCGTTTTGGCACTGAGCGGCTTGGCCAAGACCTGATTGACCCGCAGGATCGCGGGTGTCCCGCCCTGCAGCGCAAAGCTCTCGACCGAGGCGTTCTTGAACGAACCCGGGATGACCAACACTAGCTTACCATATTGAACGCCGTCGATCGTGCCTCGCGTCTGGTGTAAAGGTGTCGGCCCGAGGCGCGGCGCCAGATATTCGATACTTCCGCACGGTCCCATATCGTCGGGACTGCGCTTGATGGCGACACGATCGAGCGTCAGGGCCAGGGACTTGCCACCACCGACCCAATGGCCTTCGATCCGCGTCGATGCGATCCGATCGAACACCAATGCCGGTGCCGTCGGCTTTCCGTCATTGCCTTCCGTCCAACGCGAATTGTCGAAACTGAGTGGGATAGGGGTCAGACGCGACAGGTAATAATAAGAGCCGGATTTTCCCTCGAAGCACGCCCGCACCGGCGCGCTGCCGACCGTCCCTTGCCATACGCCGCTTCCGGCGGGCTGCGGCTCGGCGGCGGGCGCACTACTCGCCAACAGGCTCGCGGCAATCAACAATGCAGTCCCGTAGTGCATGGCGCCTCGCTTTCGATCCGAAGATTAGCGCGCCACGTCCAACATTGCACCTCTGCCAATCGGCTCGTTTCGCCGCCCCTCGGCCACAGCCTACGGTTAATGGCGCTGCCGGTTCAGTTTCACGCAACCTGCGAGGCACCAGAACGTTGAGCATCCGAACCGATAACAATAATGTCAGGAACAAACATGCGAATGATTTTTTCAAAGATGATGATGGCCACTGCGATTGGCGCAACGACTCTGGCCGGGGTCGCCTCGCCGGCCGAGGCTCGTCACCATCGCAAGCATTATCACGGCCGCACCGCGTATAACGGCCATTATTGCCGCCATTCGTCGGCCACCACCGGCGCGATTGCCGGCGGCGTCGGCGGCGCGGTGATCGGTAACCAGGTGCTTGGCCACGGTCTGCTCGGCGCTGGTGCCGGTGCGGTTGCGGGCGTGGTTGCCGGCAAGGCGATCGACCGGACGCTGACCGCGCGTCGTCGCTGCCGCTAAGCGATAGCCGACCTTATCGATCAATCGTCGATGTATCTCGCCCCGCGTCATCGCCCGATGGCGCGGGGCGAAGATCGTTGGAAGGCAATCGTTGCGGTCATCGCGGTGCATCTGGCGATCGGGCTGGTGCTGGCGCGCGGGCTGGCGGTGGGGATGCTTCCAGCCAATTCGCCGCTGACCAGGATGATCGAACTTTCGCTTCCGCCAGTGCCGCCCCCGCCCGCGTCACATGAGGCAAGAGCGGCCAAATCGCGCGTCGCCGCGGCGCCTGCGCTGCCAGCGCCCAAAGGCGGCCCCAAAGGACCGGCGAAGATCAAGACCATCGCTCCCGACGTCACCCGCGCCCCCATCACCACGGCGCTTGCACCCGGCGGCGGGGCGGGCAGCGGCACCGCGGTCGGGATTGGTGCTGGCGGCGGGACTGGCGGCAACGGCGATGGCGATGGTGAGGGCGATGGCGGCAGCGAACTCGAGCAAATCGCGGGCGAGATCAATCCGGGCGACTATCCCCGCGCGCTGCGCGATGCTGGGGCCGGCGGACGCGTGTCGATCACCTTCATGGTCGAGACGAATGGGCGCGTCGGGCGCTGCAGCGTGACCCGGACGAGCGGGATCGGCGAGCTCGACCAATTGACCTGCCGCCTCATCCAGCAGCGCTTCCGCTTCCGCCCCGGCACCGACCGCTCAGGCCGCCCGGTCGCCGAGGAAGTCGACTACGACCACGACTGGATCTCGCGCCGCAATTAACGCGGCGAAGTACTCGATGACCGCGCCGTCGCATTGAGCGTCCCCGTCCCCGGGTGGTGCTTGTCGAGGTGGCGCTTGATGATCCGCAGGTTGCGGGTGTTCGAGCGGAAGAAGAAATCGGGCACCGCGCCGATGATCGGGATCATGCCAAGCAGCCAGTCGACCCCGATATTCCCCGCCATCCGCACCACCGCCGATTTGGGCATGCCGAGGTTGCGCGCTTCCCACGCCAGGTAACTGCCGAGCACCGCGGCAGCGGTCGGCCCGACGACGGGGACGAAATCGAGCAATACGTCGAGCCCGACCCCGCGATTGAGCCCGGGGATCTTGACCAGATTTTCCATCACTCGCTCGAGTGCGTCGATCCGGTTGCGGACCGATTGCGGGTCGCTCGACAGAGCGGGGAAGGGGCGGCGATCGCTGTCGGTGATGGGCATGATGATAAGGTTCCTACTGGCCGTCGCGACTCAATCGATCGCCTAAGCCCGTCAACGGATGACGGGCGACGATGTTCTCGGCAAATCCTTGCACCCGATTGCCGACCAAAGACCAGCGCACCGGTGCAGCCAGCGGCATGAACAAGGCCTGCTGCTCGATCAGGCGATTGGCGTCGAACAGGAAGGCGGCGCGCTGGTCGGCGACGGTTGCCGTCCGAGCTGAGTCCATCGCTGCATCGGCCTCGCTCGAGCAAAGCGGCACGACGGTGCACCGAAACGAGCGCACGAACCAAGCGCCGGAGGCCGAGGGCGCGACCGCATCGATCAAGCGAAGGTCGGCGATCCGATCCGGCCCGGCACGAACCAGCGTGACTCCAATCGCGCCCCAGTCGGCCACCAGCCGATCGAACAATATCGTCGCGCCGGGGCTATCGGGAAGCGCGATTGCCAAGTCGATCGGCGGACCCTTGCCGGTGATCGCTTTGGCCTCCGCCGTCAGCCGCGCGCGGCGATCGGCGATTGCAATGACGGCCCAATCGGGCTGGACCGGCGCGCTGAGGCCTTCGAGCCCTGACTGGAGCAAGGTCGCGCGCGGCACCAGCCCCGGCACGCCAAGTGCGGCCACCAGTGCAGTGCGGTCGATTGCCTGGTTGAGCAGGCTGCGAAGCGCGGGATTGAGCAGTGGGCCCGTGCGCCGCGTCGGGACGAGCCCAAACAACCCGGCGACCGGATCGAACCGCACCGCCGATGGCGTAACCCTTGCGCGGCGGACGAGCGGCAAGTCGGCGAACGTTCCGCCGAGGATGAGATCGGCCTTGCCCGCGGCGAAGGCGGCGATTGCGCGCGACGCGGGGGCCGCGCTGAGGTCGACCAGGTCGCGGCGCTCGGGGCCGTCGACCACGCGCTCGACATGGAGCAACGGCATCGCGCCCTTGGCTGCAGTGCGCACTTCAGGCTGGAACGGCCCGGTACCAAGCCCCTCGCGGGTCAGCGCGAACTCGGGCTGGGCGAGCAGTTGCAACAGGTTAGGGCGCGGCGCGGACAGCCGGATTTCGATCACTCGGTCGGTCATCGCGACGATATCCTGCACCGCGCCGAGCGTGTCCTTGGCGGCGTTGCGGCTGGCAGGGCGAAGCTGGCGGGTCAGCAACCGGGCGACATCGCGCGCCTGGACCGATCGGCCGTCGGGCCATTTGTCGGCGGTGATGCGGAAGATGTAGCTCAGCCCGTCGTCGCTGACATTCCACCGCTCGGCGAGTCCCGGCTCGATCTGCCCGCGCGGGTCGAACCGCACCAGCCCCTGCGCGACATTCATCATCAGCACCTGGCGCGGCATGCTCATCGCGCCGTCGGCGGGATCGACGATCTGCGGCGCATCACTGCCGATCACCACTACCGCGATCGCGTCCCCGCCGTTCGGCTTGCATCCGCCAAGCGCGATCGCGGTGGCGAGGATGAGATAAGCACGGCGCATAACCAGGGTTCTAGCCGACTGCGGGGGTTCATCAAGCGTCTGGATATCTTTGGCGGACTGTTTTACTGGACTAAGGCAGTGACCAGCAGCGACACCCTTTGGCAGCGCGACGGGCGCAACATCGAGGAGCTGCCCGATCCGTTCGCACCGCCGGTGTTCGAGCCGGTCGTCGAGGATACATCAGGAAAACCGCCGCAGTCGCCGCGCCGACGCAAGTGGCGCTACATCGCTTACGGCATTTTCGCGCTGCTGGTGATCACCCTGCTGTGGCTAGTGATCAGCGCGCCATTGGGCCGAGCGCTCGAGCCGCTCGACGATCCGGCCATCCTTTTGGTGTCGCAGGAAGGCATTCCGATCGCCCGGCGCGGCGCGATCAAGGACAAGCCGGTCGAGATCGCCAGGCTCAACCCGCTGACCCCCGCGGCGTTCATTGCGATCGAGGATCGCCGCTTCCGCAGTCATTGGGGGATCGATCCGCGCGCGATCGGTCGCGCTTTGGTGGCCGATCTGTCGGCGGGCGGGGCGCGGCAGGGCGGCAGCACGATCACCCAGCAACTCGCCAAGACCAGCTTCCTGTCATCCGACAAATCGATCAAGCGCAAGGCGCAGGAAGTGATCATCGCTTTCTGGCTCGAGGCGTGGCTGACCAAGGACGAAATCCTGTCGCGCTATCTGTCGTCGGTTTATTTCGGCGACGGGGTGTATGGCCTGCGCGCGGCATCGCGCCATTATTTCAACCGCCAGCCCGAGGATTTGTCGCTCGCGCAATCGGCGATGCTGGCCGGCATGGTCCAGGCACCGTCGCGGCTGGCACCGACCCGCAATCTCGCCGGGGCGCAAAAGCGAAGCCGCATCGTGCTCCAGGAGATGGCCGACACGCATGCCATCAGCATCGCCCGCGCGCGCGCCGCAATCTCCGCCGTGCCGGTGCGCCAGGCCGATAAACTGCCGACCGGCACTTACTTCGCCGACTGGGTCGCGCCGCAAGCCCAGAAGGCGTTCGAGGCCACCTATGGCGAGGTCAAGGTGCCGACCACGCTCGATGCCGATCTGCAGCGGCTCGCGGTGCGTGCGGTGGCCAATGCATCGATCGGCGATGCGCAGGCGGCGCTGGTGGCGATGCGCCCAGATGGCCGCGTGGTGGCGATGGTCGGCGGGCGGAGCTACAAAGCGAGCGCGTTCAACCGCGCTACCCAGGCCCGTCGCCAGCCCGGATCGGCGTTCAAATTGTTTGTCTATCTCGCCGCGATGCGCGCCGGTTACACCCCCGACGACATGATCGAGGACAAGCCGATTACCGTTGACGGTTGGACCCCGGCCAATAGCGACGGCGTCTATCGCGGCAATATCACCCTGCGTGAGGCATTTGCCCGATCGAGCAATTCGGCGGCGGTTCGATTGTCCGAGAAAGTCGGTCGCGCCAATGTCCTGCGTGCCGCGCGTGAGTTGGGGATTACCTCGCCCTTGCCCAACGCGCCGAGCGTCGCGCTGGGCACGGCGGGGGTCAGTCTGCTCGAGCTGACCTCGGCCTATGCCGCGGTCGCCAGCGGGCGCTACCCGATCCGCGGACACGGCCTGCCCGCGCCCGAAGCCGACACTAGCATCGGCGGGTTTTTCTCGACCCACGGCGGGTCGCTGTCGCGGGGCCGCGACTGGGCGCCGATGCTCGACATATTATGGTCGGCGGCAAACGAGGGCACCGGCCGCCGTGCGGCGATCGGCATCCCGACCTATGGCAAGACCGGCACCACCCAGAATAATCGCGACGCCTTGTTCATCGGCTTTGCCGGCGATCTGGTGGTCGGGGTGTGGATCGGGCGAGACGACGAGGGGTCGCTGGGCAAGATGACCGGCGGCACTGCACCGGCGCAGCTGTGGCACGATTTCATGGCCAGCGCGGTGGCGATCGACCGTCGCCGCGGGCCGGACTTGCCGTTCCAGCCGCGCCGCCCGCCGCCGCCGCAAGTGCCCGATCGTCAGAGCCCGCTGCCCGACAGCTGGAGCGAGCCGGCCCAAGCGGTGCGGGAAATCGCCAAAGCGATCGACGATTTGATCAACGGCAAATGAACACCGACCGGTCGTGACGGATCCAGTTTTGCGCCATAGTAATGATGGAGATCGATATGCTGTTCGAAAGACTTAGCCCGTTGACCGGCGAGGTCGCGTCCTCGGCGACTGCGATGACGGCGGCTGACATTCCCGCAATTGCGGCGCGCGCTGCCGCGGCTTTTCCTGCATGGGCGGCGCAGGGGCCGAACGCGCGGCGCGCGGTGCTGATGAAGGCGGCGGACGCGCTGATGGCGAAGAAGGACGCTTTTGTCGCGGCGATGATAGCCGAGACAGGCGCGACCGCAGGCTGGGCAATGTTCAACCTTGACCTTGCCGCAAGCGTGGTGCGCGAGGCGGCGGCGATCACCACCCAGATTACCGGTGAGGTTATCCCCTCGGACAAGCCAGGCTGCATTGCCCTGGCGCTAAAAGAGCCGGTCGGCGTCATCCTCGGCATTGCGCCATGGAATGGGCCGATCGTCCTCGGCGTGCGCGCCATCGCGGTGCCGCTGGCTTGCGGCAATACGGTCATCCTGAAGGCCAGTGAGACCTGTCCACAAACCCACGCGCTGATCATCGAGGCGTTCGCCGAGGCTGGCTTCCCCAACGGCGTTGTCAATCTCGTGACCAACGCGCCCGCCGACGCCGCCGAGGTCGTCGGCGCGCTGATCGATGCGCCCGAGGTCAAGCGCATCAACTTCACCGGCAGCACGGCGGTCGGCCGGATTGTCGCCCGGCGCGCGGCCGAGCACCTCAAGCCCTGCCTGCTCGAACTCGGCGGCAAGGCGCCATTGATCGTGCTCGAGGACGCGGATCTCGACGAGGCGGTCAAGGCGGCGGCTTTCGGTGCCTTCATGAACCAGGGCCAGATCTGCATGTCGACCGAGCGGATCATCGTCGTCGATGCCGTGGCCGACGCTTTTACCGAAAAGTTCGCTGCCAAGGCTGCGAGCATCTCCGCCGGCGACCCGCGCGAGGGCAAGGCCCCGCTCGGGGCCGTGGTCGATCAAAAAACTGTCCGCCACGTCAACAGCCTGATCGACGATGCCACATCCAAGGGCGCGAATGTCATCGCCGGCGGCAAGGCGGAAAGCGTCGTCATGCCCGCGACTGTGGTCGATGGCGTCACTGCGGCGATGGATCTCTACACCGACGAGAGCTTCGGCCCCATCGTCGCGATCATCCGCGCCCGTGATGCCGAACACGCGGTCGAGCTTGCCAACGACAGCCATTACGGCCTCTCGGCTGCGGTCTTCACACGCGACATCGTCTTGGGCCTGGCAATCGCGCGACGCATCCAATCGGGCATCTGTCATATCAACGGCCCGACCGTCCATGACGAACCGCAGATGCCGTTCGGCGGCGTCGGGGCGTCGGGCCATGGCCGTTTCGGCGGGCGGCAGGGCATCGACAGCTTTACCGAGACGCGCTGGATTACGATCGAGACGCAGCCCGGCCATTTCCCGATCTGACGCGGCGGCTGTGGTATCAGAATTCCCAGAATTCTGGGGACACTATACTTATCTCCCCTTTTCCGTGGCTGACTTCGGTCCCCGGCGTGGCCGTGCGAGAGTCCGCCCGCTGCGGGTGTATGGATGTTGCCGTCACGACAAGCGATTCAATGGGTCCTGATCGTAGAAATCAGAGGATTTTGTTAACGTTTGGAGGCCAAAACGGATCAATCCTGGGCAAGCGACTCGCCTGCCCGGGTCGGGAATGCGGATTCCTGAACGATCGGGAGATTAACGATGGCAAAATTTTTCAAGCTGCTGCGTTCAACCAAAGGCGCGACAGCGATTGAATACGGACTGATTGCCGCGCTCATTGCCGTCGCTGCAATTGCAGCACTCAAAGGCGTCGGCACTAAGCTCGGTTCGACCTTCAACAATGTGAGCAACGCGCTGTAACAAGCCGCTTGCACGTTGAATCTGAACGGCGGCGTCGAAAGATGCCGCCGTTTGCGTTGATGCGCCGGCTAAGCCGACAAAAAAGGCGCCTCGAAGGGCGCCTTTCAGGTGGATGGTGGAGCCGAGGGGGAGCGAACCCCTGACCTCTGCAATGCCATTGCACAGATTTAATGCACATACAGAGAGCGATCCCGAGGGAAGAAGGTATGTCGGGGTGCTTAGATCGTCATAATCGAGCGATTTGCGATACGTTGCGATACGCGGGCGCCGATGTCCGCCTTGGGTGGAAAGCGGACATTGGCGTGATGGCGGGCATTGGTGGCCCGCCGACCGTTCATTTTAACTGCGCAGTGTGCCCTCGCCATTAGTTTCTGCACTTGGCGAAGGCATTCGATGCAAGCTTTGTGCGTTGCCTTCCACATACAGGCCGAGCGGAGACCCCGGTTAGGCAGGCTTGTGCCCAAGGCCGGTGCGTTCAAGTTTGCCCCAGCCAATCTGAGGGCCGCGCAGGGCCTGAGCGAGCGCCTTGACCACGACGTAATAAGCCATTTGGCGGTAGCCGATGCGCTGCGGGATCAGCAGCCACAGCAGACGCCACTGCTCGCGCCGCTCGAGCGCGAAAGCGACTACCGCGGCGAGCACGTCGATCGCGGTGAACGCAAGCCAGAAGATCAACATATTTTCGACATCGTGGCGCGACTGGGCCCAGCCGTGCGCCTCGACCGAACTCCACGTCATCCCCAGATTGACCAGCAAGGCGAGGTCGATAATCGGCGAGATGGCGGCGAACAGGATCTGGAACAGGACGGCTTGGGGAAGCCCGATCAAGGCAAGCCCGCGCGGCCGCCCGCGGGCGATCACCGAGCGGTGCTTGTAGAGGCATTGCAAGGTGCCGAACGCCCAGCGGAAGCGTTGCTTGGCGAGCGCATGGAGGGTCTGCGGCGCCTCGGTCCAGGCGATCGCATATTGATCATATTGAACCTTCCACCCGGCGCGCTGGATCGCGATGGTTAAATCCTGATCTTCGGCCAGAGTGTCCGCCGGATAGCCGCCGACCGCGGCGATCGCCGAGGCTCGCCAAGCCCCGACCGCGCCGGGGACGACGGTCATCGCGTCGAGCCGGGCGAGCGCGCGGCGTTCGAGGTTTTGAGCGGTGATATATTCCAGCGCCTGCCAGCGGGTAACGAGGTTGACGCGATTGCCGACCTTGGCATTGCCGGCGACCGCGCCGACCGTCGGATCGGCGAACCAGCGCGCGAGGCGGGCGATGGTGGTCGGCTCGAACTGGGTGTCGGCATCGAGCGCGACCAATATCTCGCCCTTGGTGAGGGTCAGGCCGTGATTGAGCGCGCGCGCCTTGCCGCCATTGGCGAGGCGGACGAGCTGGACCCGCGGGTCGTCGGCAAAGGCGGCGGTAACGATCGCCGAGGTGGCGTCGGTTGATCCGTCGTCGATGACGATCACCTCGACCCGGACGTCGCTGCTGTCGAGCACCCCGCGCACCGATCGCTCGATTACCGCGGCTTCGTTGTAGGCCGGGATCAGCACGCTGACGAATTGCGCCGGGTCGATCGGTGGGAAGGTCTGGCGGGCTTCGCGTTTGGCCTGGATCAAGGCGAGGCCGGCGAGCAACAAGGCGCGGGCGATACCGAGCGTGATGGCGACTATGAAGAGTATGCGGAGCGACCAGGTGATGAAGCCGATCGCCGAGAAAATGAACAGGTCGGTGCGCGCGGCGGCGCGATCGGCGGCATTGAGCGGCGGCATCGCTTCCTGCCGCGAGATTCCGACCAGCTCGGTCACCGGGACGAAGCGAAACCCGCGCGCGCGCAGTCCGTCGATGATCGCGGGCAGCGCGGCGACGGTCTGCGAACGGTCGCCGCCGCCATCGTGGAGCAGGACGATATTGGCGCTTCGGTCGGGCGTCGAGTGAGTCACCTGGTCGATGGTGCTGGCGACGATCTTGTCGACCCCCGGCCGCTGCCAATCCTCCGGATCAACGTGGAGCCCGATGTTGATGTAGCCGCGGTTCTGGGCGGCGAGCGCAGGATAGATTTCGTCGGCCGTGGTCGGCTCGGCGTCGCCGAAATAGGGCGCCCGGAACAGCCGCAACGTTCGGCCGGTGAACGCCTCGAACAAGCGCTGGGTGGCGTTGAGTTCGAACAAAGTGGCGGTCGGCGAAATCTTGGCCATGTTGGGGTGGGTATAGGTATGGCTACCGACCTCATGGCCCTCGTCGATGATGCGGTTGAGCAGGGCGCGCTGGGTCAGCGCATTGTCGCCGATCACGAAGAAGGTCGCCGGGACATGCTTGGCCTTGAGCACGTCGAGGATCGGCGCGGTCCAGTCGGGATCGGGCCCGTCGTCGAAGGTCAGTGCGACTTCATTGGCCCTGGCGCCGCCGCGGTTAATCACGAAGGGCGAGGGCATGCGGGTGAAATCAACCCCGCTGATCGAGCCGTCGCGCCCGGCGACGAAGCGGCGCTGGCCGCTGACCGGGACCCTGTTGACGCGCAATATCTCTCCGGTCCCTTCGATATCGACGATGGTGCCGGCGGGGATCGTCTCCAGCTGCGACGCGGGAGGAAGCCGGGGATGGGATCGCCCGAAGAATGACCAGATCCCCGGATCCTCCGACCCCAAAGCCCATAACGCGACCTGGTTGAGCCCGGCGCGATCGAGCATTTTGAGCTGATTGTAGGCCGAGGCCGCGTCGAGCAGCCACACGACATGCTTGTGACCATCTTCGGTGTAGGCGAAGCCGCTGTTGAGCGCGACCGGATCAAACACCGGACGAGTGTCCGATTCGCTCGCCGCGAGCCACGCTTCCTCGACGCTGACCGGCTCGCCGCCGCCGTCGTGCCAGTCATACCCGTAATTGCCGATCGCGATCACCAGCTTGGAGCGCGGGATGCCCTTGATTGCGCTCGCCAGCGAGTCGATGAACCAGCGCTGCGACGCGATCGGGCCGGGCTCGCCGTCGTTGGAATGCTCGTCATAATCCATAATGAACAGGCGATCGACCAATGGTGCCAACGCGCGAGTGTCCCACGCCGAGTCGCCGACCGGGACGGCGATCGTCACGATCCAGTTGTGGCGGGCAAAGCGGGCATGGGCTTCGCTCAGCAGCAAGCGAAAATCGGACCGCGCGCGCGGCGTCAGTTCTTCGAAATCGAACATCACGCCATTGGCATGGTTGGCGGCGAGATAGACCTCGAGCTTGTCGAGCAGTGCTTTGCGCGCCTGCTTGTCGGCCAGCAACGAGGCGATCCCGATCGCATCCCATTGGCCGCCGCTGGCGTTCTGGATCAGCGGGATCAAGGTCGGCCGGTGGACCGCCTGGTTGATGATCGCGCGGCCCGCAGGGTCGTTGAAGGACGCGACCTTGTGCGCCGGCCCGGTGACCATCAGCCAGGCGGGAAGCACCCAATCGAGCGAGTCGATGTGGCGCTTCAATGATTCGACGCTGGCTTCCTCCCACGGGCGATGGAAGGCCATCGCCAGCGGCGGGGTGCTGCCGGCATTGGCCGGGCGATTGAGGTCCTTGAGCAGATAATCGAGCCCGCGCCGGCCCCGGCGCAGGACATTGCCGTGCGGCACCGGGCTTGCCGCCATGGTTGAGGTCTCGGTCAGCACCGGAAGCAAGGGCGCGCGCGGGACAAAGCCGATCGTCACCGCGCCGAGCCCGACCGACAGCAGCAGCAACAAGAAGAACGCCACCAGCGCGAGCGTGAAGCGGCTCTTGCGCCGCCCCGAGGGATCGAAAAAGACCGCTTGATCAGCCAATGATCACCATCTTTCGAAAGCCCGCTGGTCCACGTGTCGTTTTCACCTTCGGCTGTTCAAAGGGCGCATGAACAGACTATCGTGGGGCTCCGCAACCATCTTTCGTCATCGATCGTTGCATTTCATCACTGGTCAGCCCGGACGCCTGCGCCGATAGGGGGCGATCAGTCACCGAGTCTTCAGTCGCCGATGTTTGTTGCCAGTTCACCATCGCTGCCGACAGAGGTCGACCCCGAGTCTCAGGAATCGGCGCGTCCGGTGCGTTGGACATGCGTCTTGCCGTTCTTCAACGAAGCCCGGTCGCTGCCGCGAACGCTGACCAGTCTTGCCGGCCAGAACGAGCCGTTCGATCTGGTACTGGTCGACAATGGATCGACCGACGGCAGCGCCGCGGTTGCGCAAGCGGTCGCCGGGAACCTGGGTCTCGAACATCGGTTGCTGGCCGAATCGCGAGTCGGGAAGGTGGCAGCGCTCGCCGCAGGGATCGCGGTTGCGGCGACGATCATGATCGCGACCTGCGACGCCGACACCTTCTATCCGCCCGACTATCTCGACATGGGGGCGCAATTATTGCTCCGCGACGGGTTCGTCGCGGTAGGCGCGTTCATTGCGCCCGAGGCGAGCCAGAACGCCAGCCGAAGCTTCGCGGTGATCCGACGCTGGCTGGCCGCCTTGCTGTGGCCGCGGCACTGCCATACCGGCGGCGCCGGGCAGATGTTTCGCGCCGACGCCCTTCGCCGGGTGGGCGGATTTTGTGTCGACCGCTGGAACCTCGTGCTCGAGGATCACGAGATTTTCGCGCGAATGTCGGGGATCGGGCGGATCGGCTACAGCCGGTCGCTGTGGTGCAAGCCGATTAGCCGCAAGCATCGACGACGAAAGGTCGGCTGGTCGCGCGCCGAGCAATTGCTCTACCATGTGACGCCCGAGCGGCGACAAATCGCTTTCTTCAGTAAATTCCTCGGTCCCAGACTGAGTCGGCGCGGACAGAGCAGCGAGAAATTACGCGCCGATCTGCCGCCGCAATGACGTCGCGGTTAATCCTGTGCGCCGATGATTTCGCGATATCTCCGGCGGTTTCTGGGGCGATTGCAGAGCTCGCGGCGGACGGGAAGATCAACGCCACCAGCTGCATGGCGATCATGCCGGGCTGGCGTGCGGATCAGCGACTGCTGGCCGACCTGCCGGAGGGCGTCGCGATCGGGCTGCATGTCGTGCTGACCGACCTTGCGCCATTGACCGGTGCTAGCGCGCTGGCGCCAGGCGGAACCTTGCCGCGGCTTGGCCAGCTGGCGCGGCTGAGCGTCATCGGTGGACTACCGCTCGATGCGATCCGGGCCGAGATCGAGGCCCAGTTCGATCGCTTCGCCGACGCCGCGGGCCGACCGCCGGCGTTTGTCGACGGGCACCAGCATTGCCACCATCTGCCGCATATCCGGCGGCTGGTCCTGGAGGTGGCCGCTCGCCGCTCGCCGGGGGCATGGCTGCGCGACTGCACCGACCGGCCATCGGGGATGGCGGCGCGGCCATTCGCGATCAAGGCGTTCCGTAGCGCGGCGTGGAGCGCGCGTTTTGCCAAGGACGCCGCCGCATTGGGGCTGGGCACCAATAACGGCTTTGCCGGTCACTACGACTTTCGCCGCTCGCTCGAGGGGTTGTTCGCGCGCTTCCTGGCGCGACCGGGGCGACGGCACCTGGTGATGTGCCATCCGGGGGCGGGCGATCTGGCGGGCGATTCGATCGCTGCCGCCCGGCGCGCCGAATATGCAGTGTTGAAGACGCTGCCGGTGCGCGAACTGGCCGAGGCGGCGGGGCTATCGTTCGATAGCGCAGCCTAACCTCACCACGGCTCGGCCGTCACCGCGAACCGCTTGCGGAACATCAGCGCGATCAGCCCGGCAATCGCCATCGACCCCGCCGCGATCAGCATTACCCGGCCGATGTCGTCGCCGAGCCAGGCTGTGCCGAGCAAGGCAAGCCCGAGCGTTGTAACGACCTGGGGGATCACGGTCGAAAAGCCGAACAAGCGCATGAACAAAGCGCCGCGACCCTCCGGAGCGGCGGCGGAGGCGAGCGCGTAGGGGATCGACGACAAGGCCGCCCAGGCGATCCCGATCGCGGCGAAGGCGGGACCGACCCAGCCGACCCGCGTCGTCACTCCGAGCAAGGCGAAGCCGCCGCCGCCGAACAGCAGCCCGAGCCCAAGCACGACGCCGTTGCCGAGCCGGTCGACCAGGCGCGGAATAACCAGCGACAGGCTGGTCCCGAGTACCGAATAGAAAGCGAAGCCGGCGCTGACGAGGATCAGCAGATGCTGGTAATCGGCGAGTGCCGCGCCGCCGGGGTGGAGGATGTGGCCGATCACCGGAAGTGCATAGATCCACAGGCAGAACATCGCGCTCCACGCGAAATACTGGATCGCGAACAATGGCGCGAGCAGGTGGCGGGCAGGGGGCTGGTCCATATCCTCATTCCTTCGCGCGTCGTTCGCCCGGCGATGATGGACATCGCCACGCCGTTCGGCAATGCGGCACGATGCGCCTGACCTCCAGCGATCAACCACGGCCCCTGCCTGTCGCGGCATGCATCGCGCTTTGCGCGGCAATTGCGGCGATCGCGGTGGGCCACTGGCTGGCCTATCGCCCCGGAATCATCGTGTGGGATTCGATCCGCCAATATGGCCAGGCGCTGAGCGGGCATTACGACGACTGGCACCCGCCGGCGATGAACTGGCTGTGGCACGAGCTGCTGGCATTCGGCAGCGGGCCGACACCGATGCTGGTGGTGCAGCTGGCGTTTTACTGGGGCGGAATCGGGTTGTTGGCGCTGGCGGCGGTGCGGCGCGGGCGATGGGCGCTGGCGGCGGGGATTGTCGCGCTGGCGCTGCTCCCGATGTCGCTGGTGCTGATCGGGACGATCCTCAAGGACAGTTTGATGGCGGGCTGCCTGCTGACCGTGGCGGGATTGCTTGCTTGGCGACCGGTGCCATCGGCCTGGGCGCGGGTGGCGATCGGGCTGCTGCTGGTGGCCGCGGCGAGCCTGCGCTTCAACGCGGTCCCGGCGATCCTGCCGCTGGCGCTGGTCGCGCTTCCGCCGCGATGGATCGCGAGCCGGATGAGACTGGCGACATCGGCGCTTGGGGTGGCGGCACTGTTCCTGGCGGTGATGCCGATCGCCAACCGCTTGCTCGACGCCAAGCCAAGCGGGGTCGAATATTCGCTGATCACCTACGACCTCGGCGGGATCACCTACTACAGCGGGGTCGACGTGTTCCCGGCGATGCCGCCGGTGGCCGATGCGCGAGCGATCAACGCGGGCTGTTACAACATGGTGTCTTGGGATCGTTATGCGTGGTGGGGCGATGCGCCGTGTGCGATCGGGTTCGAGACGATGCGCGCGGCATTCGCCGCCAATCGGCAAAGCCCGACCCGCTGGTGGCTGATGGCGATCATGCATCATCCTGTCGCCTACGCTGAACACCGGCTGGGTCATTTCAGCCGTAACATCCGCTTGCTTACGAAAGGGCCGGCGCTTCCGTCACTGTCGCTGAAGTCAGACCCCAACGATTGGAATATCGTCACGCGACCGAACCCGCTGAGCGACGCGATCGATCGTCTGGCAGTGGACAGCGAGTCGACCATTTTGGGGTGGCCGTTCTGTTGGATATTGCTCGGCTGCGCAGTGTTATTGGCACTGCCCCAAGCCCGCCATCGCGGGGGCGGCGCGCCCTTGCTGTGGTCGGGTCTCCTCTATGCTCTGAGCTATGTTCCGCTCAGTGTTGCGTCGGAAGTGCGCTATCATTTGTGGACAATGCTCGCGCTTGGCATCGGGTCGTTCCAAGCTATCGACGCGCGATGGGGTTTGCGCACCGGGACAATGGTCGCCTCGCGGTAACTGCCGAGTGCGAAGGGATAGAGATCTTGGCGGGTCAAACCGTAATCGCGAGCGATCATTTCGGCCGCGGTCAACAGGCTGAAGCCACCACGAGGCAACCGATGCCGCTTGACGCCATTCCCTGCCCTTCGGCCTATGTGGTCGATAGAGACTCCCTACCGTGCGGCTCGCCCCGCCTAGGACAGCTCGATAATGCGTCGCGCCCATCCTTTCAGCGGGCGCTGGGCTATCGTCCCATTACCTATCGAGTGGTGACGATCGATCGCTTCGCACGTTCGGTCGTCATGGCTTGGGCCGGCCAAGAATTACGAACACCTATCGCCGAGCTACTTGCGGGCAGCGATTGCAGAGATTGATGCGTATTTCGACCAGCTCGAGACCCTGACCAGTGCCCACTTGCGATACAAGTATGATACGGGATCGGTTGAGCCGTTGGCCGCCTGATTTGGATTCTTCTTGTTTTTCAACAAGTCCGGATGGTGGAGCCGAGGGGGATCGAACCCCTGACCTCTGCAATGCCATTGCAGCGCTCTCCCAGCTGAGCTACGGCCCCGTCATCCGGTAAAGCGGCCCTTTAGCGATGATCGCTCACGCTGCAAACGTCAAAATCTGCAAAGCCGAAAATCATCGCGCGGCCGCTAAAGCTTAATGCTCGTCGTCGTTGTCGCCCTTGGTGACCACCAGATCGTCTTCGCCGGTCGCCAGATCGACTTCGTCGTCGGCCGAGATTTCCTCGTCCTCGTCGGGCACCAGATCCTCGGCCGCAAGATCGGCATCGACCGCTTCGGGCTTGTCGGCGGCAGGCGCCGCGACTTCGAACGGCATCGGCTGTTTCGACTTCAGCACCGGCTCGGGCATAAACGTGTTGCCGCATTCGATGCAGCCGATCGGATCGTCCTTGCCAAGATCGTAGAAACGGGTCGCGCATTTGGGACAAGTGCGCTTGGTGCCCCATTCGGGCTTCACCATGAATAAACTCCAGTCAGCTATTGGTTATGTGCTCCTGCCCAGCCTTCGAAGCAAAAAACCGGGTCGGAAGCATTCGGCGGGGGCATTGCCATAGCGCTGGCCGACTGTCAAAGCGCCGATCATCGTGACCAGTCCAACCGCCACCGACCTGCCGCTGATCATCGCCGTCGATGGCCCGGCGGCGAGCGGCAAGGGGACGATCGCGCGGGCGCTGGCCAGCCATTTCGAGCTGCCCCACATGGACACCGGGCTGCTCTATCGGGCGGTGGCGCTCAACCTGTTCCGCTTCGGCGGCGATCCGGGCAATGAGCTCGAGGCGGTGCGCGCGTGCGATCTTTCCGCCGTTTCGCTCGACGATGAGGAATTGCGCAGCGAAGTGATCGGGTCGATCGCCTCGCGCATTTCGGCTTATCCCGCCGTGCGCGCGCACCTGCTCGAGCGGCAGCGCGGGTTTGCGGGACAGGCCGGAGGCGCGGTGCTCGACGGTCGCGACATCGGGACGGTGATCGCCCCCGATGCGGTGATAAAATTGTTCGTCACCGCCTCGGCTGAAGTCCGCGCCAGGCGCCGGCTGGCGGAACTTACCAGGCGCGGTCTGAACGTCCATTACAACGAGGTGCTGCACGACATCCACGCCCGCGACGAGCGCGACTCGGGACGGTCGTCGGCGCCGTTGGTGCAAGCCGACGACGCATTGCTGCTCGACACCAGCGACATGGACGTCGAGCAGGCCGTCGCCGCGGCGATTGCGATGACCGATCAGCGTGTCGCGGTGAGGAAGACGACGTAGCCCCGGAAGTTGGGGTTGGCGCGTAATCCCTCGGGCTCGAACCATTGCCCGCCCTCGACCAGCCCGACCTTGAACGGGACCGGGAAGCCCTTCATCTTCGCGAAATAAGCGTCGTAGCCGGGGATCGTCGAGCGGCCCTGGTAGGTCTGGATGACGGCTTCATCGACCGTCCCGGCGAGCGCGCCAAGCGCCTTGGGATCGCCATTCGCGCTCCAGTCCATCAGCCCCGTTATCGACAATTTGTAGCGCTTTGGCAGTCGCTCGCGGACCCCGGCGAGGAAGGCGGCATATTGATCGAGGTGCCGCGTGCGGGCGTCGAAATCCAGCTGGATCCCCGCCACGCGATTGCCCGCCTTCGCCCAGCGGTCGGCGCGCGCCGCCAGATCTTCGACCGCCCCGGCCGGCCAGTCCATCGTGTCGCTTCGGACTACCAGCCAAAGCTCGGTCGTGGGCAGATGCGGCACACCTGCACGGCGTATCTCATAGGTCCCGTGGCCGCGCTCGAGCCGTTCCCCATCAAGCAGGTAGAGCGCAAGCGGCGGCTTGCCGGCGGGCGGACTGACCCCCGCCCACAGCCAGAAACTGTCATAATCGCTTGCATCGACCCGCCCCGGGACGCGCGAATGGCAAGCGGTGAGCAGCAGTGCCAACGCCACCACCGCAAGGCGACCGCTACCAATAATAAGCGAGATCCCGGGCCCATGGTGAGGCCGGATAGTCGCGCTTGAGCCGCATATACCAAGCCTTGCGAACGGCTTTGTCATCCTCCGCCCCGCCGCAGCTGCTAGACCCGCCCGGCGCGTAACAGCGGACCATCCGGTTGAGCGCGAACGCCTTGTCGTCGGCGCTCGATCGCGGGCTTGCAAGCACCGCTCGATAGCTTGCCATGCGGACATAGGGGCCGCCCGGGAACTGGCTTGGCCCGCGACCCAATCCGCTCCAGTCGGGCGCCTTGTCGAATCCGAATTGATCGAAACCCTGCGTGCGCAGGAATTCGGCGAGGCACAGCATGCCGTGTGGCGCGGCCGGATCGCCGGCCAGCGCCAGTGCCACGTCGCGGATCGGCTTGCAGCCCGTGCTGGCCTCGGGCTTCACCCTGAACGCATCGAGTGGCGGGTCGGCCAGTTCGTCATTGTACGTGCTGGTGTAATATTGCGCCGCCCAAGAATAATTATCGTGTTTGACGGACGGCGGAATGAGCGCCGAGTCGGTCACGAAATCCCGATACAGCCCGCGCTGCAATTGCTTGGCGAGCAGGATATATTGCGCGATCTTTTTTTCATGGTCGCTCTGCCCCCTGGTCACTTGCTGGCGGAGCAATGCCGGTCCGGCGGCGAATTCCAGCAACAGGTCCCGCATTACGATATGGGTCACCGGCGATCCGGCGGCGAACACCGCAGCAACATTACCGCTCGCCTCGTCATGGCCGGCCAGCGCCAGCTGCACCGCGCCATTCTGGTAGGGCTGGGTCGCGCCGGGCAACAGGCTGAGCCAGAAACCGCGTGCATTGCGATCCTTGGTCGCGCCCAGCGCCATGCCGCGCAGCATCTGGCGGCTGAACTCGAGGTAGGTGAAGCGCGGCTGATGCGCGGCGTCGGGGATCAGCGCCAGCGCCGCGCGCGGATCCTTGCGCACCCAGAAAGCGTGCGCCGCCTGGAGGTAACCGTAAAGCGCGGGTTCGGCGCGGAAGATTGCGGCCTGGGCGTTTAGCTCCGCCTTGCCGATCTTGGCGGGCTCGGTCGGCGTGTCCCCGATAGTGTCGCCGACCTCCGCGCCGCGCATGCGCGCCAGGTCCTGCATTGCGAGCAACACGGGATTGGTCGCCCGGGCACCGGGATTGTCGGTGCCAAGCTTATAGTCGAGTTCGTCGATCAGCTCGGTTGCATCGACCACGTCACCGATCGACCCGAGCATCGTCCCATAATCCGCCGCCAGCGCATCGCCGTCCCCGGCCAGCCAGTGCGCCCGGCGGATCAAACCCCGCGCCGATGCGGCATAAGCGCCGGTGGGATAGGCCTTGCCATAATCGGCGAAGGCGGACGCTGCGGACCGGGCGTCGACCGCATCGCGCTTGGTCGGCTCGACCAGGTCGCCATATTCACCGATCGACGCGAGGATCGCCTTGTTGAGCAGGTTGCGGCCAATCATGTAGCGCGCGGTTTCGCGGACCCACGCGTCATCGTTTCTGGCGAGCGCGACGAATGATGCTCTGGCCTGGTCGAACCGGCCAGCATAAAAGTCCGCCGCGGCCGTGAGATAGTCGGCGTAGGCGCGGCCGGCGGGGGTTGCGGTCGTGACGGCTGCCACCTTGGCATCGCCAGCGTCGCAATCGGCGGTCATCGAATCGCGGGCGGCGCCAAGCGCGGCTTGTTCCGCCCCATTGGCCCGACTGCGCGCCAGCCCGGCCTTGAAGCCCGCCGCGCTACTTGTTCGGGTCTGGCAGCGCGATCCCCATTCGCTGCCGCCATCGACTGCGGGTGCGTTCGGATCGACCGGCGGCAAGGCTTGGCTCGCCATCACGCGCCATGGCATCATCACGATCGGAATATGGTTTGGCTTCGCGCTGGCGGCGGTCATGCGCAGCCCGTGGCGGTCGGCCAGCAGCAGCATCAGGTTGGCGCGCGTGTCATTGGCGGGGGACAGGATCGCGCTCGATCCGTATGGGTCGTACCCGCTCTTGGTAATGTCCCAGGTCGGCGCCTCGACCGGCCCCGAGCACGTGTAGGCGACTGCTGCGGCGAGCAAGCCGAGGGTCGCGACGAGGAGGGGTTGGTGCAGCTTCATGACGCGGAGACTATCGTGCTTCCCCGCCCTCGTCACGCCGCTTTGCGAGGCGCCCGATCGGCAGGTTGAGTCGCACTTGGCTAACCCGCCGATTTGACGCATTATTCCAGAGCTTGTGGTTGAAGGGGGCGAGTAATGGGGTGGTCCAGGTTCGTTGCGTTGCCGTTCCTGCTGGCGATCGGGGCCGCGAACCCCGCGTCGGATCCGACCGTTGCCTACGAGCTGGCGCCCGAAATGCAGGGCGATGCGATCACTGCGCTTGATGTCACCATCCGGCTTCGAGCCGACCAGTCCGGGACCACCACCGTCGACTGGATTAACAGCTGGGCTGGGGAGAACAAGCTCGGCCAGTGGGCGCGCGATCTATCGGTCGACGGAGGCACGTCGACTACCTCCGCGCCCAATGGCGGTCGGATCATCCGCTCGGCGCCCGGCGCCCCGCTGACGATGCATTACCGGATCGTCTCGGCTTATGCCGCCGACCCCACCGTCAAGGACAGCGAGCAAGCCCGCCCGGTCGTCAGGCCCGACTATTTCTATTCGGTCGGCGAGTCTCTCTACGCTCGTCCGGTGGGCCGCGACGACGCATCGGCTAGCTTCGTCTGGAGTGGCCCCAAGGAAATCGGCTTCGCCTCCGATACGCAGCATTCGAGGGGCCTCGGCAACCGGCCGCGCGCCGTCGGTGACATTCTTGAAAGCATTGCTATCGGAGGCCGCGATTTGTCGGTCACCAGCGTGACGTTGGGCGGAGCACCGCTGCGCATCGCCCACATCGGCAAATTTGGCTTCGACATAGCGGCGTTTGACGAAACCGCGCGGAAAGTGGTTTTGGTCGAACGCGATTTCTGGCGCGATACGGAGTCGGGGCCATTTTTGATCACCGCGATCCCGCTTGCTTCGGACCCCGGGCAGATCAGCTTTGGCGGTACCGGCCGCAGCGATGCGTTTGCCACCTGGATCGATCATGATGCCCAATTACCTTCCCTCACCTGGCTGCTTGCGCACGAATATTTCCACAGTTGGAATCCTCGTCAGCTTGGCCGCTTTCCCGCCAAGGCTGCATCCGAAGCTTATTGGCTGAGCGAGGGATTTACCGACTTTTACGCGCGTCGCCTGATGCTTCGCGCCGGCCTGTGGACGCCCGAGAAGTTCGTCGCCGATTGGAATGAGATGTTGCGCGCTTATGCCGTGTCGTCATTCCGCGCGACCGGCAATGTGGAGGCCGCAGCGAAATTTTGGAGCGGCGACTATGAGGCGGAGAAGATCCCGTATCAGCGCGGCGCGATGCTCGCTGCGCTGTGGGACCGGCGGCTTCGGGACCGGGGCAAAGCAGGGCTCGACGATGTGCTACGTTCGCAACGCGACCGCACCCGGGCTGCGAAAGCGATGCCCGACCTGACGACCGCTTTCATTGCCGAAATGGGTCGCGCTGGGCTCGATATCGGGCCCGATGTCGATCTTCATTTGACGAAGGGTGAGCCGATCGTCCTTCTGGAGAATGTGTTCGGCAATTGCGCGAGACTGACCACGGCCGATGTTCCAATCTTCGAGCGAGGCTGGAATTCCGGCGCGACTGCCAAGGCGGAAAACGTCTTCGTTGGCGTCGATCCGTCCTCCAACGCTTATGCCGCCGGGCTTCGTGACGGAATGAAGTACCTGCGCCGTATGGCTGGCGAGCCGGGTAATTCGGCCATCGATTACTTGATGGAGGTGCAGGACGGTTCGATCAAGCGCACCCTGTCATTCCGCCCCGCCGGCAAGAAAAGCATCCGCACGCAGCAGATTATCCTCGACCAAAAGCGCTTCGCTGCTCAACCGAAAAAGTGCAGCGCGGCATTGGCTGGGTGATTCCTGAATTCTGATTAGGCGACCGAAAAGGCGATCTTCCGCGTCTCCGGGTCAGCCTCGTCCAGCCGCACTTTGATTTCGTCGCCCGCCGCGACATTGGCTTCTTTCAGCCGGCTGACAACCGGCGCACCGACCAGCTGGATCCGCGGGCCGCGCTGGTCGACGTCGGTGACCACGGCGTCGAAGATCTCGCCGACGCGGTCCTTGAGGATGATTGCTTCGGCGAGGTCGATTACCCCGCGCTGGATGTTGCCGCCGAGCGCATCGGCGCGCGCCATCACCTTGGGCAGGCGGGTGAAGGCGTCGAGGATGGCGGGCGGCACGGGCTGGCCGTTGGCGACGGCGTAGGTTGCCATGATGACATAACGATCGGCGAGGCGGCGCAGCGGGGCGGTGGCGTGAGCGTAGGTCGCGGCCATTGCGGCATGCCACGGGATGACCTCCTTGGCGAACGGTGCGTAGCTGGCGCCTGGGCTGGCGTGGCGGATCGCGAGCAGTAGTTCCGCCTGGGCCTTGTCGGCGGGATCGAGGCTGCGCTCCATCGTCGGGACATCGCGATCGTTGGGCCAGTCGATGCCGAGCGCCTTGGCGGTGTTGCGCAGCCGCTTGACCTTCCACTCCTCGGGCTCGGGCATCACCCGGAACAGGCCGGTGCGATGCTTGAGCAGCATGTCCGCGACCGCCAGATTGTCGGCCAGCGACAGCGCCGCATTGCCAAGTTCGGCGGGCAGTTGCGGGCTCAGGCGGAGCTCGAACTTGCCATCGCTCTCGACCACTTCCTGCTGCGGCGGGTCGGACCGGCTGGCACCGCGCCTGACTTCGGCGGCGGCGATGCGCGACTGGAGCTGGTCGAACCCGGCGGGCAAATCGGCGGCGGTGACATTCTCATAGCCGAGCTTCTTGCGGCTCCTGATCTTGACCCGCTGGACCGCCTCGAGGGTCGCGGTGCCATCCTCGGCGACGGCGGTGGAGAACAGGATCGCGGGGCGGACGACGTCGGGCAATAGGCTCGCCGCGCCTTCGCTAAGGGTCTGGGGATAAAGGCTAACCTTGCCATCGGGCAGATATTGCGAAGTCCCCCGCTGCCACGCCTCGCGGTCCATCGCCCCGCCATCGTCGACGAACCACGCGACATCGGCGATGGCATAGTGGCAAATGATGTCCGGACCGCGAACCTCGATCGCAAACGCCTGGTCGAGATCGCGGCTCGACGCCGGATCGAGCGTCACGAACTGCATGTCGGTCTTGTCGATATGGTCGCTCAGCGGTCGGCTCACCGCAGCCTCGGCCTCGGCAATCACCTCGGGCGGGAAAGCCGCGGGCAGCTGATACTGTAAGCGAAGCGCCGCCAGCCCGTCGGTAAGGATTTGCCCGGGATCGCGGAGTGTCTTCATGGGGCAGGGTGCTAGCCGGTCACGCCGACCCGCGAAAGCCCGGGCTCAGTGCACTGGCATTGATGGGTCGATGGCGACTACCAGGCGCTAATGTCCGCAACGGGTGGAAAGCGGACTTCGTCGTGCCTCGCAACTTGCAAAGGCGCAGGCTAAGCTAGAGCAACCTGCGCACAAAGAGCCGGGCGCGGACGGCGTTCACGTAGAACGCAAGGAACGCCACTCCCAATGCTGTGGAAACGGCAACAAAGGATGTTTGCCATGCGTCGGCGTCAGGAAACCAACGAACCGAGAGGTTGAAACCGAGTGCTAGAGCCACGAACGTCATAAACCAGAATGTGATAGATGATCGCACAATGAGAAAGGTCGATGTTTCTTCCGTGATCAAATAGATCTCATCGATAAATGCTAGAAAAGACCACCTTCCCCAGAGGTCGCCGCGCAGAAGCGGCACGTGAAACGCACAAGCCACCGGGTCGTCACCGAGCCGTTCACAGCCTCGGTCCGCCAAGGCATCCGAGACTCGCTTGATGAAAGCACCTCGCTCCTCGAAATTACGTTTTGGCGAAGTGATCTTGGAAACATACCACATCGCGCCTGATTAGCGCGAAAGTATCATGTTAGGCCACACGCGCATTAAGCGCGTTCCTTACGTCGCAGCAAACCTGCAGGAATGTCCGCAATGGGTCGAAAGCGGACATTAGCAAGCCCGCGCCAGCGTCCGCAAGAA
>ENA-OBIT01000030-OBIT01000030.1-metagenomes-genome-assembly--contig:-NODE-30-length-47989-cov-5.7368_pt1 | contig 47989 bp, 46 predicted proteins | sample MGYA00153386_OBIT01 | MGnify analysis MGYA00153386
CCCGCCTGCAGCGTCGCCAGGCTGACGGGGTGCAGGCTGCTGCTGCTGCCGGCGATGCCGCTGCTGCCGCTGTCGGCAATGCCCCCGCTTTCCTGGCCGGCGACCCCACCGTGGCCCAGGCGTGCCGGCTGGTCGAGGCGGCGGTACAGATGCAGGTAACCATCCTGCTTCAAGGCGAAACCGGCACCGGCAAAGAATTGCTGGCCCGCCACGCACACCGCAGCAGCGGCCGCCGCGGCGACTTCGTGGCCATCAATTGCGCGGCCATGCCCGGCGACTTGTTCGAGGCCGAACTGTTCGGCCATGTCGGCGGCGCCTTCACGGGTGCGCGGCGCGAAGGCAGCCCGGGCCTGCTGGTGGCGGCCGACGGTGGCACGCTGCTGCTGGACGAGATCCGCGACCTGCCGCTGCACCTGCAGGCGGCCTTGTTGCGTTTTCTGGACGACCAGCAGGTGCGCCCGGTGGGCGGGCAAACCTCGCGCCGCGTCGACGTGCAACTGCTGGCTGCCACCCATGCCGATCTGGAAGAAGCGGTGCGCACCCGGGCCTTCCGTGAAGACCTGTGGCACCGTTTGAACACGGTTCGTGTGACGCTGCCGCCGCTGCGCAACCGGCGCGATTTTCCCGAGGCCGTGCGCTGGGTGCTGCGGCACATCGAGCGGCGCATGGAGATCACCGACAGCGCCGTGGCGTACCTGGCCCGTCACCCGTGGCCCGGCAACTTCCGTGAACTGCGCGCGGTGCTGACGCGGGCGCTGCTGCACCGCGCTGCCCAACACCAAATTCACCGAGACCAGCAAGAACACCAAGATCAGCAAGATCAGCGCGATCAGCGGGTTCACCGCGATCAACCCTTGAACCGTGCCGACATCGAAGCCGTGCTGCACACCGACGGGCCGCCGTTGTCGGCATCGCGACTGCAGCGCGGCGCTGCCGAACTGGTGCGCATCGAATTCGAACGCAGCGGCCGCAGCGTCAGCCAGACCGCGCGCACGCTGGGCGTGTCGCGCACCACGGTGTACCGGCACTTGCGCAGCTGATGCCTGCCGCCGGGCCCGGCCGGCGGTGCGCGAATTTGCGCGCGTAGCAACGCCGCCCTCACGAAGTCGTGCATCCGCCATCCTCATCTCCGGGCTTGGCGCGGTCGATGTCCACGTGCAGATAGCCCGGCTCATGGTTCTTAATTGTCTTCAGCGGCCTGGCCTGGCCTTCAAGCTCAGGCTGAAGGCTCTAGAGGTCGGACGCTGCATGGCGACGCAGGCACCGGCCCAGGCGCGAGCGCGAGACAGCCGCGTTGATGAACTCGCGGACCACGACGCGAGCGGTCCTGTGGGTCCTCGCGGAGCTTCTACCCGCGGGCCGTGCTTACCGTGATGTTGTAGCGTTCGGCCAGCGCGGTCACAGGCGCTGAAGAGGCCTTGATCTCAGCGCGGACAGCTACATGCCCTTGAACAGATGCGCGTACAGGCGGCTGGCGATGAGCTTGTCGCTGCGTCCGGCAAGGGTCAGCGTGACCTTGCCGGACTCTTCACGCCGGGCCGTGCTGACGCAGCGCGCCTGCACCACGGTGCCGCGGTGGACCTGCCAGAAGCGTTGCGGGTCCAGCTGCGGCAGCAAATCGCGCAGCGACATGCGGATCAGGTGCTCGCGCTCGGCCGTGACCACGCGCACGTACTTGTCGGCGGCTTCGAAATAGATGACGTCGGCCACCGGCACCATGTGCACGAGGTTGCCGACCTGCGCCTGCACCACGTCCAGCAGCGGCGGGCGCTGCGCGGGCTGCGGGGCTGCCGCACCCAGCAGGGTGCGCAGCTGGTGCATGGTTTGCTCCAAGACGTCGTCGGCTGTGCCCGCTGGCGCGGGGGGGCGGTCGGCCAAGCGCGTTTGCAAGCGCGTGATGCAGGCCTGCAGCCGCGCGCGGTCGACCGGCTTGACGAGATAGTCCACGGCCTGCGCGTCGAACGCGGCCAGTGCGTACTGGTCGTAGGCCGTCACGAAGACCAGCAGCGGGAAGGGCACGCCGTCGGGCCAGTCCTCGGCCAGCGCCTGCGCCGCTTCCAGGCCGGTCAGGCCAGGCATGCGGATGTCCAGGAAACACACTTGAGGCTGCAGCGCCAGCGCCTGCGCCACGGCGCTCGCCCCGTCGCCCACCTGGGCGGCCACCACCAGGTCGGGCCACAGCGCGGCCAGGTCGGCCTGCAGGCCGGCGGCCAGCAGGGGTTCGTCTTCGGCGATCAGGCAACGGATGGCGTTCATCGTCATGCAGCGGTTGGAGTGGACAGGTCGGTGGTGAGCGGGGTCTGCACGACTGGAATCTGCAGCGTGACCCGCACGCCGCCCTCGGCGTCGTCGACCTCATGCAACTGCAATTGCGCACGGTTGCCGTACAGGGTGGCCAGCCGTTCGCGGGCCTGCGCCAGGCCGAAGTGGCTGCCCGCGGAATCGGTGGACGCCGCCGCGGCCGCAGCCAGGCCGATGCCGGTGTCGCGCACGGTCAGCACCAGCATGTCGCTTTCGCGGCGGGCGGCGACCTCCACCCGCCCACCCTGCACCTTGGGCTCCAGGCCGTGCTTGATGGCGTTTTCCACCAGCGGCTGCAGCAGCAGCGACGGCACCGGCAGCGTGCGCAGCGCCTCGGGCAGGTCGAGCCGGGTCTGCAACCGCGGCCCCATGCGCACGTCCATCAGCGCCAGGTAGTCGCCGACGCGTTCGAACTCGGTGGCCAGCGGGTGCTGCGGCGTGCGTGACGCGTTCAGCGTGGCGCGCAGGAAGGCAACCAGGCGGTCCAGCATGGCCTGGGCGCGGGCCGGGTCCAGGCCGATCAGCACGCGCAGGTTGGCCAGCGTGTTGAACAGCATGTGCGGCTCGAGCTGGCTTTGCAGCAGGCGCAACTGGTTCTCGGCGGCCTGGCGCTGCGCGGCCTCGGCCTGGGTGCGGGCGTGGGCCAGGCGCTCTTGCGCTTGCACGATGAACACCGACACGACAGTCGCCAGCAGGCTGAACAACAGCGTCAGCCGGGTGCTGGTGCTGTTGAAGTTGAGCACGCTGGGCGACGTGTAGCCGGTGATCCAGTCGGCCAGGCTCAGGCCCAGCGGCGGGCCCACCAGCACGGCAGCAACGGCGCCGGGCAGCACACCGCGCCAGCGCTTCTGGCTCTGGTCGGGCAACGGCAGCCCGCGGGCGCGGTGCAGCAGGTCGGTGAACCACCCCGCCAGCAGCATGGCGCCGAACACGAGGGCATTGCAGACGGTGCCGACGCTGACCGAATACACCAGCTTGATGGCGAACCCGCGGCCGTCGATGGCAGTGAGGATGGCGGCGATGCAAACGCAGAGGGTCCCCACCACCAGCGCGCTGCTCAGCAGGCGCTTGCGCACCCGCGCAAGGGCTGCGGCAAAAGCTGTGGGCGGGGCAGGGACCGCAGCGGCGGCCGGGGTGTTCATGGAGGTGGTGTTCATGGGCCCGGAGTCTGGCCGCTGGCCACCGTGCTTGCCAACGGCTCGCGACAGCGTGGCGCCGGCTGTCGCCAAAGGTCGACCTGCAAGCGCCAGACGGTCCGGGGTGTCTGGTGTTGCAGGCGTTGCAGGCGTTGCCGGTGCGTCAGGTGTGTCGGGGGTGTGTCGGGGGTGTCAACGGACCAGCGCGGCACGAATCGCCTCGACGCGTGCTCGGTTGGCGCCCAGGTCGCCCTCGCCCAGGCGCGACGCAGAGCGCACCTGCACCACACCGGCGCGGGGATCGAGCCAGAACTCGACATCGTCGGTGTACTTCATGACGCGGGTCGTGACCTGCACGTGCAGATAGTCGTCGCTGCGCGTGACCACCTCGGCGCCGGGCCATGTCTGCATCAGCGTGTGGATGCGCGCCAGCGTGGCCGCGCCGTCGCCGCGCAGTGCCAGCGGGGCGATGGTGGCGGTGAGCTGCTGCGGGTGGTCGGGCCACAGCCCCGCTTGGCTGCTGACGCTATTCGGTGTTTTGGACGGCGGCTTCAGGCGGCCGTCGCGCACGCCCAGGTTGTCGGGCGCCGCACCGCGCAGAAAGCCCAGCTGGCCGGCCACCACGGCCAGCAGCGTCAGCGCCAGGAAGGTCAATGCCAACCATTTCAAGATCGTCAGCGCCACGGCGTGCTCCAGCAATGTGCGGGTGGGCCGGTCGGGGCCATGAAGCGGATCAGCGGCGGCGGCTGCCGCCCAGCAAGGAGCCGAGCACGCCGCGGATGAGTTCACGACCCACGGCAGAGCCGATGCTGCGCACCGCTGACGCCGCCGCCTTCTCGGCCAAGCCTTCGTGGCGGCCGCCGCGCGGGCCGGTGCGGCCGAAGATGGCGTCCTTCAAGCCGCCCATCAGGCCGCCACCCGCGTCGGCGGTGGGTGCGGCTTTTCCACCGGGCAGGCCAGGCGCGGCTGCACCCGCTGCCGACGCTGCAGCGCCGTTGCCCCTGATCTTCTCGTAGGCCGACTCGCGATCGACCAGCTTTTCGTAGGTGCCCGCGACCAGCGAGCCCGCGATCAGCGCCTGGCGCTGCTCGGGCGTGATGGGGCCGATCTGGCTGCCCGGCGGCAGCACGTAGACGCGTTCGGTCACGCAAGGCCGGCCCTTGGCGTCGAGAAAGCTCACCAGCGCCTCGCCCACGGCGAGCTCGGTGATGGCGGTGGCCATTTGATCACTGCTGCCGATCTTGGGGTTGGCGCGCATGGTCTCGGCGGCTGCCTTCACGGCCTTCTGGTCGCGCGGCGTGAAGGCGCGCAGCGCGTGCTGCACGCGGTTGCCCAGCTGCGCCAGCACCGTGTCGGGCACGTCCAGCGGGTTCTGCGTCACGAAATACACGCCCACGCCCTTGCTGCGCACCAGGCGCACGACGAGCTCGATGCGCTCGGTCAACGCGGCCGGGGCGTCCTTGAACAGCAGGTGGGCCTCGTCGAAGAAGAACACCAGCTTGGGCTTGTCGAGGTCGCCGACCTCGGGCAACAGCTCGAACAACTCCGACAGCATCCACAGCAGGAAGGTGGCGTACAGCCGCGGTGCGTTCATCAGCTGGTCTGCGGCGAGGATGTTGATCACCCCCTTGCCATCGACCGTCTGCATGAAGTCGCTGATGTCCAGCATGGGCTCGCCGAAGAACTTGGTCCCGCCTTGCTCCTCGATCTGTAGCAGCCCGCGCTGGATGGCGCCGACACTGGCCGCACTGACGTTGCCGTACTCGGTGGTGAACTGGCTGGCGTTCTCGCCCACGTACTGCAGCGCGGCGCGCAGGTCCTTCATGTCCAGCAGCAGCAGGCCGTTGTCGTCGCAGATCTTGAACACCAGGCTGAGCACGCCGGCCTGCGTGTCGTTGAGCGCCAGCATGCGCGTCAACAGCAGCGGGCCCATGTCGCTGACCGTGGCCCGAACCGGATGGCCCGAGGCGCCGAACACATCCCACAGCATGGCCGGGCAGGTGAGCGGCTCGGGCGTGGGCAGCCCGCGATCCTTGATCACTGCGGCCAGCTTCGCGCCGATGCTGCCGGGTTGGGTGATGCCGGTGAGGTCGCCCTTGACGTCGGCCATGAACACGGGCACGCCGATGCGGCTGAAGTTTTCGGCCAGCGTCTGCAGCGTGATGGTCTTGCCGGTGCCGGTGGCGCCGGTGATGAGCCCGTGGCGGTTGGCCAGCGCGGGCAGCATTTCGCAGCGGATGTCGCCGTGCTGGGCGACAAGGATGGGGTCGGGCATTGCAGCGGTCTCCGGTAGCGCGAACGGGGTCAGGTAGAAGTTTTCAGGCCGCCAGTCTGTCCAGGCTGGGCTGGCACCAGCCGCGGTCGTCTTCGTCCAGCTCGGCGAAGGCGGCGCGCGCCTGCGACACGGCGTCGACGGCATCCACGGCATCCGCACCATTTGCTGCGCGAGCCACCATCGCCACCGCTTCGCGCGCGAAGAAGCGTTCCAGCGCCGGGGCGGATTCGCGCTGCACGATGTCCAGGCACGCCTGCGCATGCTGTCGCGCCTGCGCCACGTCGCCGGCCTGCAGCCAGGTCATGGCCAGGCGGTACTCGGCGCGCTCGGTTTCAAGCCAGCCGCCTGCCAAGGCCCAGAAGCGCCTGCCGATTTGTGCCGCCAGAATCATCAGCGCGACCTCGTCGGCGCTGCGCCCGGACTTCTTTTCCAGCGTGCACGCCAGGTTGTTGCCGGCGACAGCCAGGGCGCGGTGGGCGGCGTCATCAGCGGGCAATTGCGCGGCGTCTGACCGGGCCAGCGCGTCGCGCAGCAGTTGCATGGCGCGCGGGGTCTGCCGCTCGGCCAGCGCCGCGGCGGCCAGGGCCGTGACGCGAATGGCGTCCGACGGCGTCATCTGACCGCGCGTGTCGGGCTGGCCGGCGCACAGGGCCAGGCTGGCTTGGCAGCGCGACACGGCCTGGGCTGGCGCACTGCCGACCACACAAGCCGGGCGCGCGGCCAGGGATTGCAAGACGGCCAGGCCGTCGTCCCAGCGGCCCAGGTGTTCGCCGAAAACGTGGTGCACCAGCTGGGCCAGCGGGGCCACGTGGGCGGCGTCGGTCACCAGGGCGACACCCTCGGTGGCCAACCGCTGCGCCACTGCGGCCGGGTCGGTGGCGTGCTCGTCCCAGGCGTGGGTGACGAAGTTGGTGAAGCTCATCGCGTCTCTTTCGAAGTGGGTGCCCGGCCTGAAATTCGTCGCACTCGAGTCGGGTTGCCGGTGACGCGTATTGAACCATGGCCCTCTGCGCCCTCTGTGCCGTCGGCCCGCCGGGCCAGTTCGTCAACCCTGTCCAAAAATGAATTGACTTCGACATGAATTCACGTTCCCTCGCCCTGGCCGCCGCCTTCTTTTTCACCGCCGGCGCCGCGCAAGCCAACGACCCCAAGGCCACCATCTCCGACTACGACGCCCGCCTGGCCGAGATCGGCGCGCCGAAGATCCAGGGCACCGAAAAAGTCGATGGCAAGACCGTGCCGGCCAGCCTCTTCGGCGACCGCAAGGTCAAAAACAACGACGTGGTCGACGCCATCCGCTGACCCAGGGCAAACCGTGCTGCGGCCCGACCGACGTGCTGGGCGCGGCCTCCGACGTTTGCTGCAACCCGATCAAGGTCGCCGGCGGCAAGGCAACGGGCATGCGCTAAGTCGGCCACAAGAAGCGAGACGCATCGCTGCCCGCATTTGCATGCCCAAGCGCTCAAAGCCACCCGCATGCAGTTGGCGCATCTGTGGGCCAAGCACGTACGCAGAAGTCGGCGATGCGTTTGCTGATTGACATCAAGATCGTGCTCGAAGTGGAGCTGCGGCGGCCGGCGGCACCGGCCTCGGCTCGGCTGCTGACGCTTTGCGGCAGGCAGCATGAAGCCTGGCTGGCTTGGCACCTCATTGTCAGTCGCCCGTGCCGGCGTTGAGCCCGGATTCGTTCCTCCGGCGCCACGGTTCGTTGTCGTAGGCCCCGACGGCTAAAATCGCGCCTCTTCACGAGGAGCACAGCACCCCATGGCCGGACATTCCAAATGGGCCAACATCCAGCATCGCAAGGGCCGCCAGGACGAAAAGCGCGGCAAGGCCTGGACGCGGGTGATCCGCGAGATCGTCGTTGCCACCCGCCAGGGCGGCCCTGACCTGGGCATGAACCCGCGGCTGCGTCTGGCGGTTGAAAAGGCCAAGGCCGTGAACATGCCGGCCGACCGTGTCAAGTACAACATCGAGAAGGCCTCGGGCACGCTGGAAGGTCTGAGCTACGAAGAGGTGCGCTACGAGGGCTACGGCATCGGCGGCGCGGCCATCATCGTCGACTGCATGACCGACAACCGCGTGCGCACCGTGGCCGAGGTGCGCCACGCCTTCAGCAAGTACGGCGGCAACATGGGCACCGAGGGGTCGGTGGCCTTTCAGTTCAAGCATTGCGGGCAGCTGGTGTTTGCGCCCGGGACCGACGAGAACAAGGTGATGGAAGTGGCGCTGGAAGCCGGCGCCGAGGACGTCATCACCGGCGACGACGGCTCAATCGAAGTGCTGAGCGGCTGGACCCAGCTCGAAGCCGTGAAGGCTGCGCTGGAAGCCGCAGGCCTCAAGCCCGAGATCGCCGAGGTGACGATGCGCGCGGAGAACAACATCGAGCTGAGCGGCGAGGACGCCGAGCGCATGCAGAAGCTGCTCGACGTCATCGAGGAGCTCGACGACGTGCAGGACGTGTTTCACAACGCTTTGATCCAGGAATGAACGCCGCGTGAAGGTTCTCGTGGTGGGCGGCGGCGGCCGCGAACACGCGCTGGCCTGGAAGCTGGCCCAGGGCGAGCGGGTGCAGACCGTTTACGTGGCGCCGGGCAATGGCGGCACGGCGGCCGACCCGCACCTGCGCAATCTGCCCATCACCGACTTGGTGGCGCTGGCCGATTTCGCCGCGGCAGAGAAGATCGCGCTCACGGTCGTCGGGCCCGAGGCGCCGCTGGCCGCCGGCATCGTCGACCTGTTCCGCGCGCGCGGGCTGCGCATCTTCGGCCCCACGCGCGGTGCGGCGCAGCTGGAAAGCTCCAAGGCATTCGCCAAGGCCTTCATGCAGCGGCATGGCATCCCCACCGCGCTGTACGCCACCTTCACAGACGCCGCCGCGGCGCATGCGCATGTCGACGAGCACGGCGCGCCCATCGTGGTCAAGGCCGATGGTCTGGCCGCGGGCAAGGGCGTGGTCGTGGCCGAGACCGTTGGCCAGGCGCACGGGGCAATAGTCGACATGCTGTCGCTGCCCGGCGGCCGCGTGGTGATCGAAGAATTCATGGCCGGTGAGGAAGCCAGCTTCATCGTCATCAGCGACGGCGTGAACGTGCTGCCGCTGGCCACCAGCCAGGACCACAAGCGCATCTTCGAAGGCGATGCCGGCCCCAACACCGGTGGCATGGGCGCGTATTCGCCGGCGCCCGTGATCACGCCCAACGTGCATGCGCGGGTGATGCAGGACATCGTGCTGCCGACCCTCCAGGGCATGGCGCGCGACGGTCTGCCCTTCACCGGCTTTCTTTACGCCGGCCTGATGATCGACCCGCAGGGCCAGCCCCGGACCGTCGAGTTCAATTGCCGCCTGGGCGACCCCGAGGCGCAGGTCATCCTGATGCGCCTGAAGAGCGACCTGTTCGAACTGCTCATGCTGGCCACCGACGGCACCCTGGCCGATGCCGAGCCGCAGTGGGACCACCGCACCGCGCTGGGCGTGGTGCTGGCCGCTGCCGGCTACCCGGCGTCGCCGCGGCTGGGCGACGAGATCACGGCTTTGCCGGTCGACGAGGCCGGGCTGCAGGTCTTCCACGCCGGCACGGCGCAGGTGGACGGCCGGCTGCTCACCACCGGCGGGCGCGTGCTGTGCGTCAGTGCGCTCGGCGGCTCGGTGAAGCAGGCCCAACAGCTGGCATTGCAGGCTGTGCGCCAGGTGCGCTTCGACGGCGCGCAGTGGCGCAACGACATCGGCCACCGCGCCATCAAACACTGAACACTTCCACCCTCGCTGCCATGCACACCACCGCTTCCGTTCGTGACTACCTGATGGGCCTGCAGGCCAGCATCGTCGCCGCCTTCCAGGTCGAAGACGGCAAGACCTTCATCAGCGACGGCTGGAATCGGCCGGCCGGCGGCAAGCTGGAAGGCATGGGCCTGTCGCAGCTGGTGGAAGAAGGCAACCTGCTCGAGCGCGGCGGCTGCAACTTCAGCCACGTCACCGGGCGCACCTTGCCGCCTTCGGCCACGCAGCACCGGCCGGAGCTGGCCGGTGCGCCCTTCGAGGCCGTGGGCGTGTCGCTGGTGATGCACCCGAGCAACCCCTACGTGCCCACGGTGCACATGAACGTGCGCATGCTGGCCGCCTTGCCTGCGAACAAGGCCCCGGTGGTGTGGTTCGGCGGCGGCATGGACCTGACGCCCTACTACGGCTTCGACGAAGACGCGCAGCACTTCCACCGCACCTGTCGCGACGCGCTGGCGCCCTTCGGTGCCGACAAGTACCCGCGCTTCAAGCAGTGGTGCGACGAGTATTTCTTTTTGAAGCACCGCAACGAGCCGCGCGGCATCGGCGGGGTGTTCTTCGACGACTTCAACGAGGGCAGCTTCGAAGACGGCTTCGCCATGCTGCGCGCCGTGGGCGACGCCTTCGTGCCCGCCTACCTGCCCGTTGTGCAGCGCCGCCGCGGATTGCCTTACGGCGAACGCGAGCGCGACTTCCAGGCCTACCGGCGCGGCCGCTATGTCGAATTCAATCTGGTGTGGGACCGCGGCACGCACTTCGGCCTGCATGGCGACGGCCGCACCGAAAGCATCCTGATGAGCATGCCGCCCATCGTGAAGTGGCGCTACGACTGGAAGCCCGAGCCCGGCAGCGAAGAAGCACGCCTGTACACCGACTACCTGCGCCCCCGGGACTGGGTGGATGCCTGAGGCCCGGGTCGGGCTGCTGGGTGGCACCTTCGACCCGGTGCACCTCGCGCACGTGGCGCTGGCGCAGGCCGCCCTGCAAGCCCTGCAGCTGGATCAGGTGCGCTGGATCCCGGCCGGCCAGCCCTGGCAGAAGGCACGCGAGGTCACAGCGGCGCACCACCGTGTAGCCATGGTGCGCTTGGCCATCGCGGGCGAGCCGCGCTTCGTGCTCGACCGCATCGAGCTCGAACGCGGCGGCCCGAGCTACACCCTGGACACCATCAAGGCGCTGGCCGCAGCCCGGCCGCACACCGAGTGGGTACTCATCATCGGGGCCGACCAGTACGCCAGCCTGCACACCTGGGTCGATTGGCGCGATTTGCTGGGCCGCGTGGTGCTGGCCGTGGCCAACCGCCCCGGCCCGCTGCCGCCCGTGCACCCCGAGGTGCTGGCCTTCCCGCACCGCGCCGTGCCGTTGCCAATGCTGGACATCTCTTCCACCGACGTGCGCCAGCGCGTGCAACGCGGCAGTGGCTTCAGCAACATCGGCGACATCGGCAACATCGGCAACAGCGGCGACAGCGGCGACATCAGCGCGCTGGTGCCGCCCGAGGTGGCGCGCTATATTGAAACCCACCGTCTCTACCGCGGTCCCGCCGCGGAAAAGTCAACATCCATCAGGAGCTGAATGGACATTCGAAAACTGCAACGGGCCATCGTCGATGGCCTGGAAGACGTAAAGGCCCAGGGCATCGTGGTCTTCAACACCGAACACCTGTCGTCGATGTTCGAACGCGTGATCATCGCCTCGGGTGCCAGCAACCGGCAGACCCGCGCCCTGGCCAGCAGCGTGCGCGTCGCCGTCAAGTCCGCGGGCCTGCAGGTCTTGCGCACCGAAGGCGAGGACAACGGCGAATGGATCATCGTCGACTGCGGGGCGGCGGTGGTTCACGTCATGCAGCCGGCCATTCGCGAGTACTACCACCTCGAAGAGATCTGGGGCGGCAAGGCCGTCAACATGAAGCTCGGCGGCAAAGCGACGGGCCTGGTGAAGGCGTCCGAACCTGAAGCGGTCACGCCGAAGCGCCGAGCCGCGGCGCGCGCAGTGGCAGCCGACGACGCCGACGCCGATGAGCGGCCCAGCCCGCGCGCCGCTGCGCGCTCTGCCGAGGCCCGCAAGGGTGCCCCCGCGGCACCCGCATCGTCAGGGCGTGCCGCTGCCCGTCCGGCGGCGAAGAAGGCCGCACCCGTGCGCTTCCAGGTCGGTGCCGCCAAGGCGTCCGCCAGGGCTGCAGGCGCCGTCGGCGGCAAGGGACCAGCCAAACCTGTGATCAAGTCCGCGGTCAAATCTGCGGCCAGACCCGCGGCCAGACCCGAGGCCAATCCCGTGGCCAAACGCGCGGCGGGCGCTGCATCCCAACCCGCAGCCAAGGTCAAGACTCTTGTTGTAGGCAAGCCGCCGGCCAGGAAGGCGGCCGCCAAGGGCACCCCGGCGCGAAAGGCAGCGCCGGCGCGAAAGAAAATCGTGGCGCGCAAGGGCCCCGTGACCAAGGTCGCCAGCCGCCGTTGAGGCCATGAAGCTGCTGCTGGTGGCAGTGGGCCAGCGCCAGCCCGGCTGGGCAGACGCGGCGTGGGCCGATTTTGCCAAGCGCTTTCCACCCGAGATGCGGCTGGAACTGGTGGCCGTGAAGGCCGAGCCGCGCAGCGGCGGCAGGACCGCTGCGCAGTGCATGTCGGCAGAGGCCCAGCGCATCGAGGCCGCCTGCCCCAAGGGCGCCCGGCGGGTGTTGCTGGACGAGGCCGGGCAGCGGCTGAACACGTCGCAACTCGCCGACCGCCTGGGCTTCTGGCGTGGCGACGGCCGCGATCTGACCCTGCTGATAGGCGGCCCCGACGGCCTGGACCCGGCGTTGAAGGCCAGCGCCGACGAGACGCTGCGCCTGAGCGACCTGACCCTGCCGCACGCCTTCGCCCGCGTGCTGCTGGCCGAGGCGCTGTACCGGGCCTGGACGCTGTCTACCGGCCACCCCTACCACCGCGAGTAGCCATGCGCATGCGTCGGCTGCCCTTCTGACAATCACCAGGCACCGTTCAACATGCCGCAAATCCCCCTGCCCTTCCAACTGCCGCGCTTTAGCGTGTTGGTGGCCAACTACAACCATGCAGCGCTGGTCACTCGGGCTGTGGACAGCGTTCTGGCGCAGGACTATCCCGCCGAACTGCGCGAGGTCATCGTCACCGACGACGGCTCGACCGACGACTCACTCGCCTGCCTGGCCCGCTACGTCGATCGCAGCGACGTTCGGGTGGTGGTGCAGCCGAACCGCGGACAGACGGCGGCCTATGCCGCTGCTCTGGCCCAGGCCAGCGGAGACTATGTCTGTTTGCTCGACGCTGACGATCGCTTCCTGCCGGCCAAGCTGGCCGTGGTGGCACGGACGCTTCGCGAACGCATGTCGCAACCCGCCACGTTGTTTATGTGCACTGACCTGGCGGTCCTCGACGGTGCCGATGGGCAGGCGATTGCGGCCAGCTGGTTCGAGCAGATAGGCCAGGCGCGTCTGGGCGACCACCTGCACGCCGCAGCTGCGCACCACATCTTTCCGTTCAGCGCCACGTCCGGCATGGTGTTCGGGCGCCCCTTGCTGCAGCGTTTGATGGACGAAGTACCGCTGTGGGAGTGGCCCATGGGCACCGACAACATCCTCGGTCACGCGGCCATGGTGGTCGTCGGCGAGGTTCAGTACCTGAGGCAGGTGCTCGGCTGCTATGTGATTCATGCCAACAACGATCTGGCCGTCGTGGTGGATGGCCGCCTGCAACTCAAGCCCAAATGGCACGGCCGCTGGCCGAAGACACTGCGCTTTCTGGAACTGCTGCTGGACAGCCTGGACCTGGACGAACACGCGCGTGCCGACCGGCTGGGCTATCTGTCGCGCGTCGAGCACGCGGTGCGCTCGGTGCCCAGCAGCCGGCGCCATCCGCAGCCGTTGCTCAGCTTCGTCGTGGACGCGACCGGCCCGATCGCCTCGCAGCATGTGCGCGCCACAGCGCAGGCCCTGGCTGCGCTGCAGCAGAGCAACCATGAATCGGTCTGGGTCTGCGATGCCGTTGCGAACCTTGAACCGCTGGCGCTGATGGAGTCGGTGCCGGAGTTGATGCCCGGTCAGCGGGTTCAAGTCGCCGCAGGCAGCGACGATTACGCCCGGATGCGTGCCGGATTGCAGCAGGCCCGTGGCAGTTACCTGTGCTTTGTTCAGGCCGGTGATTGCCCGGACCCGCGCTTTACCGAGCGCCATCTGCAAGCCCACCGTTATGGCAGCCTGCCGATGTTGACGGTGTGCGACTTGCGGCTGCTGGGCGCTGGCGGCGAGGTGGTGCACGTGGGCATTCAAGGGACGGCGGCGGGCTGGGGCAGCACAGGCCCGGACGTGCCGGCGTTCGGCCACCTGTTGCGCGATTGGCCTTTGGGGCCGCTGCCCGCCACGGTGTTCCGTCGCAGTGCGTTTCTCGACGCCTTCTTCCGCGCCGAGACCCTGCCACTGGCGCCGCGTCGCGCTGGCTGGCTGCTGGCGCAGTACCTGGTGCAGACCGGCGGCGCCACGCGGCTGGCCGAGAACTTGATGGACATTCAACTGCCCGCGGACGCCACACCCAACCCATCCTGGTTGGCGCAGTTCATCGACCGCCACGGTCCGCTGCCGGCCCCCGACCTGTCCGCTGCGGCAGAGGCCATCTTTGCGGCGCATGCGCGTGCGCGCACCACGGAGCGGGCCTTTATGTCCGAGGCTTGGGAGCAGCGTTTCCTGCGTTGGCTGCTGCAGTCGGGCGGCGCAGACATGCCGTCACGCATCGGGCGACAAGCCGAACTGGTGGGCGACCCAGCCTGGGCAGCGCGCATCGCCACAGCGCTGCGGCAGCTGACCAGCAAGCCTTGAGCCTTTCCTCTACACGCGGCGGCTCGTGCGCGACGCAAAAGCGTGTCAGCGTGCTGACCGATGTCGACTTCTGGCACTGCCGCGGTGGCGATCGAAGCCGCATCGGTTCGCTGCTGTTGGCGCTGTCGCGACATGTTCGGCTCACGCTGCTGTGGCCGACCACGCTCGACGACAGCGCGCTCCAGGCGCTGTCTCTGCATTGGCCCGATGTGCAAATTCACGCACTGAATCTGCCGCAACACGGTTCGGCGGGGCTGGCACGCCAGGCTGTGCGCAGCTTCTTCGAAGACCGCCCGCAGGACGTTTGCATCTTCGAGTTCCTCTCGCTGGGCTGGCTGCGCAGCGCCGTGCCGGCAGGTGTGTTGACCCTGATCGACACCCACGATGTCGCAAGCCAACGCGACGCCGACCTCGCCAAACTTAATGCCTTGTCGAACAGGGCGCCCATGACCCCCAAAAGGGAAGCAGCACAACTGCAAACCTTTGATGGCGTCATCGCCATCAACCAGCTCGACGCCTTGGTCTTTGCCGACTGGGTCGGCGCCCAGCGTGTGATGGTCGTGCCGCACTTGCAGGCCCTGCGGCCCCGCCGCCTGCGTCCAGTTGCAAGTCGTCTGCTCTTCGTCGGCGGCTTCTACGGGCCGAACCTGGCCGGCCTGACGTGGCTGCTGCGCGAGGTGTGGCCCAGATTGGCGAACCGGGATCTGACGCTGGACGTGGTGGGCGACGTGGGGCCGGCACTCGGGTTCGCAGCCGGACCACACCGCACTGGCGGCCAGACGCCGTCAAAGGGCACCGCGCGCGCCATGTCACCGGGTCATGACTGGGTTGCTGGCGTGCACTTCCACGGCCATGTGGCCGACCTGGAAGCGGTCTACGATGCCGCCGATATCGTGGTGAACCCGGTGCGGCACGGCTCAGGCCTGAAAATCAAGAGCGTCGAGGCGCTGGCCAGGGGTCTGCCGCTGGTGAGCACCATTCACGGCGCGCGCGGGCTGGTGGACGGTGATGCCGCCACCGACCCGGCTTTCTGGGTTGCGGACACGGCCGAGGCGTTCACAAGTGCTGTGGTCGCGTTGGTTGCCGACCTGGCCCGGCGCGAGCGCATGGGCCAAGCCGCGTTGCGGCTGGCCCAGCGACAGTTCAGTGAAGAGGCCTGCCTGGCACCGCTGCTGGGTGCAATCGGTGGCTGAGCTACTGAGCTGCTCAGTGGCGCACCGCCACAGCCCGCAAAGCAGCGAGCCACTTTGAGCACGCATGGAGCTGGCTTAGACCAGGTTTCGACGCCGGCGTGCCAGCCCGGCGCCAGCCAACCCCAGCCCCGCCAAGATCAGGCTACCGGGCTCAGGCACCACGTTCGTACCGGTGGGGTCCCTGCTGCCACCGGGCGGCAGAACAGCGCCCGGCTGACCACTTAACTCGATCGGGTCGCCGTAACCCGCATAGGCAAGGCCCTTGTTCCGCACCTCGGTGACGCCAGGGCAGCCCCCTACCGTGTAGCAGCCGTCGTAGCCGTATTCCCTGCCCGGCGAACTGAACGAATAGGTGCCGACGTCAGCAAACGCTTGGTCAGCAACCTCGGCGAAGATGTCGATCGAGGCACCGGCTGCAAACTCTCCAAGGTCGAGGTTGTAGTAAGCCCCGGCCCAGCTGAAATCGCCATCAAGGCCGTTGTCGCCGCTGTTCAGGTCGACGCCCGTCTTGCTAACAAGGATGGCGTTTGCAGTTTGCGTAACGCTGGCTGACGAACTGAACTTGAGGTCGCCATTCACCTTCAACGAGGCGCTGTAGCTGGCCAGCAGATTTTCGCTGCCCGTCAGGATCTGGCCGAACGCCAAACCCGTGCCGATGCGGCCGCCGTAAATGTGGAAACTCAGTGAGAACCGTTGGGTGACACCCGAGTTGTTCACGAAGTTGTTGGTGTAACCCGTACTGGCACGGCCGAAGGCGACACCAGCGGCGTTGGCGCCTACGTAGTAAGCGCCGTTGGCATTGACCCAGCCGACGCTCCCGCCGGCACTGGGGCTGGCGCCGGGGCCGCTGGCACCCGACCGGCTGCTGCTGTACGCGGGTGAGACGTTGTTGACCACCGTGCTGCCAGCCACCGGTGGGTTCGCCGTGGTTGCCTCGGAGAACGAGGCCAAGACAGGCGCGCCCACTGCGGGATGGATTGACCCCAATGTGGCCAGAAAGGCAGCCAGGCTGAGTGAGGACACTTTGAAAGAGCGATGCTTCATGGTTGTTGGCCGGTGTGGGTGGATGACACTACGTTACGCAGCAAGATTCGATCCAAAAAGAGCAAAACTATATGAATCAACAACTTGCATGGCACGCTGAGACGAACGTGGCCGCTGCTGTAAGAAATGTCGACAAGCTGCTGCGGGGCATGGCGTGAGCCGCATTGCCCTGGCTTGGGAGCTGGGCGCCAATCTCGGCCACATCGACCGCCTGCTTCCGGTGGCGCGTGTGCTGCGGGCGCGCGGCCATGAGCTGGTGTTCGTGCTGCGCGATTTGTCGCGAGCGCACCCTCGCATCGCCGTCGAAGGCTTTCAGCTGGGACAGGCGCCTGTGTGGCTGCCGCGCATGGTCAACCCGCCCCAATTTTCCAACTACTGCATGGCACTGGCCAGTGCGGGCTGGCTCGACGCGCCTGGCCTGGCGGGTCTGCTGGCAGGCTGGAAAACCTGGTACGACCTGCTTGAGCCCGACGCGGTGATCTGCGACTTTGCACCGACCGCCGTGTTGGCTGCCCGCGGCCGCAGCATGAAGGTGTGGACGCTGGGCTCCAGTTTTGAACGGCCGCCGTCGGGTGAGTTCTTTCCGCCGCTGGCCTTTTGGGAGCCTGCGCACGCCGCCCAGTGCGCGGGGTACGACGCTACTGTGCTGCCGCACGTCAACCAAGCTCTGGCACTGCACGGCATGGCGCCATTGCCGCGCCTTGCCGCCTTGTTCGACGGCGCCGCGTGCGCGCTGGCCACACTGCCAGAGCTTTCGCACTACGGCGGGTACGGCCCCGAGGCGCATTTCTGCGGTCCGCTGTACCTTGACGATGGTGGCGTGGCGCCTCGATGGCCGGCTGGCGACGGGCCGCGCGTGTTCGTCTACCTGTCTCCCAGCCACCCCGATTTCAGGCCGCTGCTGGACGCATTGCGTGCCGAAGAGCGGGTGGCCGTGGTGCTGGCACGCGGCATATCGGCCGACGCCGCAGCGCGACTGGCCGGGCCGCACCTGCACCTGGAAGCCGAGCCGCTGCACATGCAACAAGTCATGGCACAGGCCGACCTGGTGGTGTCGCACGGCGGCATGGGTACCACGTCGGCCGCATTGCTTTCAGGCAAGCCGCAACTTTTGCTGCCCACGCACATGGAGCAGGCAATGGTCGGCCGGCGCATGGCCGACGCTGGCCTGGGCATTGCGCTGCCGGTCAGCCCACAGGCGCGCGCGGGCCAACCGCCGCCCAAACCGACAACCGACTGGCGCCGGCTGTTGCGCCGCCTGCTGAACGAGCCAGCCTGGGCGGCAGCTGCAAGGAGTGCGGCAGAACGCCATACGGGCGCCAGCCCGTCGGCCACTTCCGAGCGGGTGGCCGATCTGGTGGAGGCGTCGTTGCGGATCGCCTGATCACGTCGCCGAGGCCCCGCGGCCTCGCGCGGGGCCTCGGTGCCATCTGGCCCGCGCCATGGCACACAGCAGGGCAGAGCGGACCGGCAGCCGCAGCCACAATCGCTCGATGCCCGTTCACGAATTTATCTACCTCGCTTCGCAGAGCCTGCGCCGAGCGCAACTTCTCGACTTGCTGGGCGTCGCCCACCGGCCCTTGCTGCCGGACGCCGACGAGGACGCCGAAGCCCTGGAAGCGGAGCGCACCGATGAATTGCCGCGTGACTACGTGCAGCGTGTCACGCACGCCAAGCTGCTGGCAGCACGCGTGCGGCTGCGGCGCCGCGCGCTGCCCGCTGCACCCATCCTGTGTGCCGACACCACCGTGGCGCTGGGGCGGCGCGTGCTGGGCAAGCCAGAGGACGCGGCGCAGGCCGCTGCCATGCTGACGGCCCTGTCGGGGCGCAGCCACCGCGTCATCACGGTCGTGGCGTTGGCCACGGGCGCGCGCAAGGTGCTGAAAGCCACCAGCGAGTCGCGCGTGCGCTTTGCGCTGCTCAGCCAGGCCACCATCGCCCGCTGCATCGCCAGCGGCGAGCCCTTTGGCAAGGCCGGCGCGTATGCCATACAGGGCGCCATGGCCGGCTGCATCGCCCACATTGCGGGCAGCCACTCCGGCATCATGGGTTTGCCCCTGTTCGAGACCGCCGAGCTGCTGCGCCAGTCCGGTGTGCGGATGACCATCTAGACTGAACGCATGGCCGCACAAGACATCCTCATCAACTGGGCCCCGCAGGAAACCCGCGTGGCCATCGTCGAAAACGGTGCCGTGCAGGAACTGCACATCGAACGCACGCTGGAGCGTGGGTTCGTGGGCAACGTCTACCTGGGCCGTGTGGTGCGCGTGCTGCCGGGCATGCAGAGCGCGTTCGTCGACATCGGCCTGGAGCGCGCGGCTTTCCTGCACGTGGCCGACCTGCTGTCCGGCGCGCCCGCCGCGCGTGCGCTGGCCGGCGACGCGCCGCCGCTGCCCATCGAGCGCCAGGTCTACGAAGGCCAGACGCTGACCGTGCAGGTCATCAAGGACGCCATCGGCACCAAGGGCGCGCGGCTGTCCAGCCAGATCTCGATCGCCGGGCGCATGCTGGTGTTCCTGCCTCACGACAACCACATCGGCATCAGCCAGAAGATCGGCAGCCCCGAGTTGCGCGAGCAACTGCGCAGCCGCGTGCAGACGCTGGCCTGTATGGGTCCCGATGGCGAGGGCGGCGGCTTCATCCTGCGCACCAATGCCGAAGAAGCCAGCGACGCCGAGCTGGCCGAAGACATTGCCTACCTGCGCCGCGCCTGGGCGCTGATCCGCGAGCGCGGCACGCAGCGGCCGGCCGGTTCGCTGCTGCACCAGGACCTGAGCCTGGCCGAACGCGTGTTGCGCGACCTGACGACAGAGGCTACGCAAACCATACGCATCGACAGCAAGCTGCAGCACGACGCACTCAGTGCCTTCGGCAACACCTTCATGCCCGGCACGGTCGTCAAGCTGGACCTGTACCGCGGCGAGCGGCCCATCTTCGACCTCTACGGCATCGAGGAAGAGATTGCGCGCGCGCTGGCGCGCCGGGTCGACCTGAAGAGCGGCGGCTATCTCATCGTCGACCAGACCGAGGCGCTGACCACCATCGACGTCAACACCGGCGGCTTTGTCGGTGCGCGCAACTTCGATGACACGATCTTCAAGACCAATCTGGAAGCCGCCGGGGCCCTGGCGCGGCAGCTGCGCCTGCGCAACCTGGGCGGCATCGTCATCGCCGACTTCATCGACATGACGCGTACCGACCACCAGGAAGCCGTGCTGGCCGAACTGCGCAAGCAGTTGGCGCGCGACCGTACGCGCACCACGGTCAGCGGCTTCACGCAACTGGGCCTGGTGGAGATGACTCGCAAGCGCACCCGCGAAAGCCTGGCGCACATGTTGTGCCAGGCCTGCCCCACCTGCGAGGGCCGCGGCCAAGTGAAGACGGCGCGCAGCGTGTGCTACGACATCCTGCGCGAGATCCTGCGCGAAGCCAGGCAGTTCGCACCCAAGGAATTCCGCGTCGTGGCCAGCGCTGGCGTGGTGGAGATGCTGCTGGACGAAGAGAGCGTGCACTTGGCCGGCCTGAGCGAATTCATCGGCCGGCCGATTTCGCTCAGCACCGAGCCGTCGATGAGCCCGGAGCAGTACGACATCGTCTTGCTGTAAGCGTGCGACGCGGACGCCGCCTGCTGCTCAGTTGGCGTGCTGCGCCGCGAACTCGGCGTAGGCGTTGCGCAGGCCCGCTTCCAGCGGGGTGCTGGCCCTCCAGCCCGCGCGGTTGATCAAACCCACGTCCATCAGCTTGCGCGGCGTGCCGTCGGGCTTGCTGTCGTCGTAGACGATGTCGCCGCGGTAGCCCACCACGCCGGCCACGATGGCTGCGAGTTCGGCGATGGTCACGTCCTCACCGACTCCGATGTTCACCAGCGGCGGCTCGAAGCGGCCGCTGACGGTTTCGTCGCTGCCCAGCAGGGCGCTGTAACGGTCGTCGGGCAGGTTCATCAGGAAGACGCAGGCGTCGGCCATGTCGTCGCTGTACAAGAATTCACGCCGCGGCGTGCCCGTGCCCCAGACAGTGACGTGCGCGTCGCCCCGCAACTTGGCTTCGTGAAACTTGCGCAGCAACGCCGGGATGACGTGGCTGTGCGTGGGGTGGTAGTTGTCGCCGGGGCCGTACAGATTGGTGGGCATGGCGGCCAGGTACCTGGTGCCGCCGTCCTTGCCATATTGGCGGTTGTAGCTCCAGCACATCTCAACGCCGGCGATCTTGGCCAGCGCGTAGGGCCGGTTGGTGGGCTCCAGCGGGCCGGTGAGCAGACAGCTTTCGGGCATCGGCTGCGGCGCCAGCTTGGGGTAGATGCAGCTGCTGCCTAGAAACAGCAGCCGCTGCACGCCGGCACTGTGCGCGGCGTGGATGACGTTGGTCTGGATGGCCAGGTTGTCGCGGATGAACTCCGCCGGAAAGCTGTTGTTGGCCACGATGCCGCCCACCTTGGCAGCGGCCAGGAACACGTGGTCCGGCTTCTGTTCCTGAAAGAAAACACGCGTGGCGTGTTCGTCCGTCAGGTCCAGTTCGGCATGCGTGCGGGTGATCAGCGCCGTGTGGCCGGCAGTCTGCAGGCGGCGCACGATGGCACTGCCCACCAAGCCGCGGTGGCCGGCAATGTAGATGCGGGAGTTTGGGTTCATTCTGTAGGGGGCGGGCCGAGCTTGCTCAAAGCCGATTCCACGGCCTGAAGCAAGTTTGGCAGGTCACGATGAACGGCAGTCCAGACCACATGCTGGTCAAGAGTCGCATAGCCATGAACCAACACATTGCGAAACCCGATCACGGCGCGATGCTCGGGCACTTGCATGACCAGTTCGGGGTCAAGGCGTGCCAACTGTGCAAGCGCTTCGCCCATGTTCTGGAGCTGCCTCTCGACACCGGAGCAAAGCAACAAGTCGCCGGTGAAACGCTCGAACGAAACGCCATGCAAGAAGCCCTGAACAGCTTTGCACGCGAATTGAACATCCCAAAGAAATGCGGCTGGCTCACGTGCCATACACGAGCTGCCGGTCTCGCTGGATGCTGGCCCGAACGTAAGGGTTGATCACCGACCCAAACGACACCAGATCGACCTGGCGCGCGAAGAGTGACTCAAGGTCCTCTTTCAGGCCGAACCAAGTGCCTAGGGGGGATTGCTCGAGGTTCGGCTCGAACACGACGAGAAAGTCGAGGTCGCTGCGCTCGGTGTCGAAGTCGGCCCGGGCCGCAGAGCCAAAAAGCTCGAGTCTCGACACACCACGTTTTCGGCATAACGCGGCCACCTCGTTGCGTTTGGTTTCCACGATCGAATGCATGCCCGCGATTTTAGGCATTCGCGGCCGTGTCACTCGTGATGGTCGTAAGCCTGGAACCCCGCCAGCTTCACCAAGCTGTCCCGCTTGGCGGCGGTGTAGTCGCTCTGGACCATCTCGCGCACCAGTTCTTCGAACGGCGTGGTGGGTTCCCAGCCGAGCTTGGCTTTGGCTTTGCTCGGGTCGCCGAGCAGCGTTTCCACCTCGGTGGGGCGGAAGTAGCGCGGGTCGACGCGCAGGATGACCTCGCCGGGCTTGCACTTGGCGCGCAGTTCGCCACCCACGGCCGACACTTTGGTAACGACGCCGATCTCGGCCTCGCCTTCGCCTTTGAACTCGAGCGAAATGCCCAGTTCGGCTGCTGCGCGTTCGACGAACTGGCGCACGCTGTACTGCACGCCGGTGGCGATGACGAAGTCTTCGGCGACTTCCTGCTGCAGCATCATCCACTGCATGAGCACGTAGTCGCGGGCGTGGCCCCAGTCGCGCAGGGCGCTGAGGTTGCCCAGATACAGGCAGTCCTGCAGTCCTAGCGCGATGCGGGCCATGGCGCGTGTGATCTTGCGTGTGACGAAGGTTTCGCCGCGCAGGGGGCTCTCGTGGTTGAAGAGGATGCCGTTGCAGGCGTACATGCCGTAAGCCTCGCGGTAGTTCACCGTGATCCAGTAGGCGTACATCTTGGCCACGGCATAGGGGCTGCGCGGGTAGAAGGGCGTGGTCTCCTTTTGCGGGGTCTCCTGCACCAGGCCATAGAGCTCGCTGGTGCTGGCCTGGTAGAAGCGCGTCTTCTTGGTCAGGCCCAGGATGCGGATGGCTTCCAGCAAACGCAGCGTGCCGATGCCGTCGGCGTCGGCCGTGTACTCGGGCTGCTCGAAGCTGACCGCCACGTGGCTCATGGCGCCCAGGTTGTAGATCTCGTCGGGCTGCACCTGCTGCACGATGCGGATCAGGTTGGTGCTGTCGGTAAGGTCGCCGAAGTGCAGTGAGAAGCGCTGGTGATCGACATGCGGGTCTTGGTACAGGTGGTCGATGCGGTCGGTGTTGAACAACGACGAACGGCGCTTGATGCCGTGCACGTGGTAGCCCTTGGCCAGCAGCAGTTCCGCCAGGTAAGCGCCGTCCTGGCCGGTGACGCCTGTGATGAGTGCAGTCTTGGTCATGAGGTGTAGAGTTTTTAGTCGACCGCGGAAGATATCACTGCCTCGCGACAGACCCCCCGGAGGAGCGCGGCGACAATTCACGCCGCGAGCCGTTCGCCCGCATTCTTGATTGAACACGCTGAGGAAGAACACGCATGAAGGTCACGGTGGTGGGAACGGGGTATGTGGGGCTGGTCACGGGCGCCTGCCTGGCCGAGATGGGCAACCACGTCGTCTGCGTCGATGTCGACGAGCGCAAGATCCGCGTGCTCAAGGAAGGGGGCATCCCCATCCATGAGCCCGGGTTGAAGGAAGTCGTGCACCGCAACGTGGCCGCAGGCCGACTGCAATTCACGACCGACATCGCCGCCTCGGTGGCGCACGGCACCATTCAGTTCATCGGCGTGGGCACACCGCCCGACGAGGACGGCTCGGCCGACCTGCAGTACGTGGTGGCCGCGGCCACCAACATTGGCCGCCACATGACCGACTACAAGGTCATTGTGGACAAGAGCACGGTGCCCGTGGGCACCGCCGACCGCGTTCGCGAGGCGGTATGCGGCGCGCTTGCGGCACGTGGGCTGAGCATGGACTTCTCGGTGGTGTCCAACCCCGAATTCCTGAAGGAGGGCGCTGCGGTAGAAGACTGCATGCGGCCCGACCGCATCATCGTGGGGGCGGACGATGAGCGTGCCATCCTGTTGATGCGCGCGCTGTACACGCCTTTCATGCGCAACCACGACCGCATGCAGCTGATGGACGTGCGCAGTGCCGAATTCACCAAGTACGCTGCCAACGCGATGCTGGCCACGCGCATCAGCTTCATGAACGAGCTGGCGCGCCTGGCCGACGCCGTGGGCGTCGACATCGAGCAGGTGCGCAAGGGGATCGGCAGCGACCCGCGCATCGGCACGCACTTCCTCTACCCGGGCACGGGCTACGGCGGCAGTTGCTTCCCCAAGGACGTGAAGGCGCTGATCCACACCGGCCGCGAGAACGGCGTTGCCCTGGGTGTGCTGCAGGCCGTGGAGGCCGCCAATGAACGGCAGAAGCACGTGCTGGTAGAAAAGATCACCGCCCGCTATGGCGAAAACCTGGCGGGCCGCACGTTCGCCATCTGGGGCCTGGCCTTCAAGCCGAACACCGACGACATGCGCGACGCGCCGAGCCGCGTGATCATCGACGAGCTCAGCCGCCGCGGTGCTGCGTTGCGTGCCTACGACCCGGTGGCCATGGAAGAAGCGGCGCGCGTCATGCCGGGCACCCCGGGCCTGAGCTTCATGGCGGACCAGGCGCAGGCGTTGGAAGGCGCCGATGCGCTGGTGGTCGTGACGGAGTGGAAGGAGTTTCGCAACCCCGACTTCGACGCCCTCAAGACGACGCTGAAGCAGCCGGTCGTCTTCGACGGCCGCAACATCTATGACCCGGCACTGATGCGAAGTCTGGGTGTCGAGTACCACGGCATCGGCCGCGGCAGGCGCAAACCCGCCTGAGGTCGACGGCGCATCGGTGGCTTATTGGGGGATCATCGGTGGCGCCGTTTGCAAATACGGTTATAGTCCGGCGGTAGATTTCAGCAAGACCTTTGATTGTTTGACGGTGTCTCGCTGCAGCCAGCCCCTCGGGGCTGCACCGCAGCAGGTTCCTTGACCGGTTATTTATCTTCGCCGCATATCTGCACTGCGACAGCATGTGCTGCGCAGCAACCGTGAAAGGAATTGAACATGTCTACTGACACCCAAACTGGCACCGTGAAGTGGTTTGACGACGGCAAGGGCTTCGGCTTCATCACCCCCGATGGTGGTGGCAAAGACCTCTTCGCCCACTTCAGCGAGATCCAGAGCACTGGCGGCTTCCGCAGCCTGGCCGAAAACCAGAAGGTGCAATTCGAAGTGAAGCAAGGCCAGAAAGGCCCGCAAGCCGCGAACATCCGCGCCGCCGCCTGAGTTTTACCGCTCAGCCAGCAGAAACCGCAGCTCAGGCTGCGGTTTTTTTACGCCTGCAATTTTTGCAGTCGTCGCTTGATGACTTCAACCCAGGGGCAGATCGGCCTGTGCCAGCAGCGTTGCGGTCGCGTCCTTGGCCGCCAGCAGCGGCTGCTCCATGCCCTTGGGCAGCGGCCAGTCGATGGCAATGGCCGGGTCGTCCCAACGGATGCTGCGTTCGCAGTCCTTGGCGTAAACGTCGGTGGTCTTGTAGAGGAATTGGGTGTCGTCTTCAAGCGCCATGAAACCGTGGGCGAAACCTTCGGGAACCCACATCTGGCGTCGGTTGGCGGCACTTAATTCCATGCCCACCCAGCGGCCGAAGGTCGGTGACCCCTGACGGATGTCCACGGCCACGTCGTAGGCGCTGCCGCGCACCACGCGCACGAGCTTGCCCTGTGCATGCGGCGGCAGTTGGTAGTGCAGGCCGCGCAGCACACCAGCCTGGCTGCACGAATGGTTGTCCTGCACGAAAGGCCGCGGCGCCGGCAGGCCCATGGCCGCCAGCGCGGCATCGAAGCGCGCCTGGTTGTGGCTCTCGTAGAACCAGCCACGGTCGTCGCCGAAGACAGCAGGTTCGGCGAGGACGACGCCGGGCAGGGTGGTGGGGATCAGTTTCATAGGTTCAAAACGCCCTCTCGCGCAGCACCTGCATCAGGTACTGGCCGTAGCCGTTCTTCATCATCGGCGCGGCCAGGCGTTCGAGCTGCGCGGCGTCGATCCAGCCGCTGCGGTAAGCGATCTCTTCGGGGCAGGCCACCTTCAGGCCCTGGCGACGTTCGAGCGTGGCGATGAATTGGCCGGCCTCGAGCAGGCTGTCGTGGGTGCCGGTGTCCAGCCAGGCATAGCCACGGCCCATGATTTCGACTTCGAGCTGAGCCTGCCGGAGGTATTGCGCGTTGACCTCGGTGATCTCGAGTTCCCCGCGCGCGCTGGGCTTGATGTGGGCCGCGATGTCGCAGACCTGATCGTCGTAGAAGTACAGGCCCGTGACGGCGTAGTTGCTCTTGGGCACCTTGGGCTTCTCTTCGATGCTGAGAGCCCGCTGCTGCGCGTCGAAGGCGACCACGCCGTAGCGATCCGGGTCGTTGACGTGGTACGCGAACACGCTGGCGCCGGTGCTTCGTGCATGTGCGCGCTGCAGCAGGCTGTGGAAGTCGTGGCCGTAGAAGATGTTGTCGCCCAGCACCAGCGCGCTGGGCTGGCCGGCCACGAAGTCACGGCCCAGGATGAAGGCTTGCGCCAGGCCGTCGGGGCTGGGCTGCACGCAATAGCTGATGCGCATGCCCCAACGGCTGCCGTCGCCCAGCAGCGACTCGAAGCGCGGCGTGTCCTGCGGCGTGCTGATGAGCAGCACCTCGCGCATGCCGGCCAGCATCAGCGTGCTGAGCGGGTAATACACCATCGGCTTGTCGTAGACGGGCAGCAGTTGTTTGCTCAGCGCCAGGGTGGCCGGGTGCAGCCGGGTGCCAGAGCCACCGGCCAGGATGATGCCTTTGCGTTGCATGGGTGTACTTCCGTCAGCGTGGGTTAATTTCGGTGAGCATGCGCTCGACGCCGCCCTGCCAGTGCGGCAGGTTCAGGTCGAATGCACTGCGCAGCTTGCGCGTGTCCAGCCTGGAGTTCAGCGGGCGCGGTGCCGGCAGCGGGAAGGCCGTGGCGGGCACGGCGCGCACGGCGTCGGGCGCCACCTTCACGGGCAGGCCGCGGCTGCGCGCCCATTCGATGACATGCGTGGCGTAGCCGTGCCAACTGGTTTCGCCTCCGGCCACGCAGTGGTAGGTGCCGCTCAAGGCGGCGTCGGTGGCGAGCCGGCGCAGGCCGTGGGCCGTGACGTCGGCCAGCAAGTCTGCGCCCGTGGGCGCGCCGAACTGGTCGTCGATGACGGTCAGCGCCTCGCGTTCGCAGGCCAGCTTCAGCATGGTGCGGGCGAAGTTGCCGCCACGTGCGGAATAGACCCAGCTGGTGCGCAGGATGAGGTACTTGCAGCCGCTGGCGCGCACGGCGTCTTCGCCCTCGAGTTTGGTGCGGCCATAGACGCTGAGCGGGCCCGTGGCGGCGGTTTCGTCGCGGGCGTGGCTGCCGCTGCCGTCGAAGACATAGTCGGTGCTGTAGTGCACCAGCAGCGCGCCGCGCGCCGCAGCTTCCTGGGCCAGCACACCGGGCGCGGTGGCGTTGATGGTGCGGGCCAGTTCGGGCTCGCTCTCGGCTTTGTCGACGGCGGTGTGCGCCGCGGCGTTGACGATGGCGTCGGGGGCAAGCCGGCGCACCAGCGCCCGCAGTGCCTCGGGCTGTGCGAAATCGGCGCGCAGTTCACCCAGCGTGTCGAAGTCCACCGCCACCACATCGCCCAGCGGCGCGAGCGAACGCTGAAGTTCCCAGCCGACCTGGCCGCCGCAACCCAGAAGCAGCAGTTTCATGTGCGGGAAGAATAGTTTGTAGTCAGCCAGTCGCGGTAGCCACCGCTCAGCACGTTGGCCACCCAGTCGGCGTTGGCCAGGTACCACTGCACCGTCTTGCGGATGCCGGTGTCGAAGGTCTCGGCCGGGCGCCAGCCGAGTTCGCGTTCGATCTTGCGCGCGTCGATGGCGTAGCGGCGGTCGTGGCCGGGGCGGTCCTTCACATGCGTGATGAGGCGCGTGTACGGCCCTTCGGCGCTGGGCCGCAATTCGTCCAGCAGTCCGCACACGGTGTGCACGATCTCGCGGTTGGGCTTCTCGTTCCAGCCGCCGACGTTGTAGACCTCGCCCAGCCGGCCGCCAGCCAGCACGGCACGGATGGCACTGCAGTGGTCGGCAACAAAGAGCCAATCGCGCACCTGGTTGCCGTCGCCGTAGATGGGCAGTGGCTTGCCGGCCAGGGCATTGACGATCATCAGCGGGATGAGTTTTTCCGGGAAGTGGAAAGGCCCGTAGTTGTTGCTGCAGTTGGTCGTCACCACCGGCAGGCCGTAGGTGTGGTGCCAGGCGCGGACCAGGTGGTCGCTGGCAGCCTTGCTGGCCGAGTAAGGGCTGTTGGGCTCGTAGGGGTGCGTCTCGGTGAAGGCCGGGGCGTCGGCTGCCAGGCTGCCGTAGACCTCGTCGGTGCTGACGTGGTGGAAGCGGAAGGACGCCCGGATGTCGGTGTCCAGCGCCGACCAGTAGGCGCGGGTGGCTTCCAGCAAGGTGAAGGTGCCTTCGACATTCGTCTTCACGAAGGCCGCGGGGCCGTGGATGCTGCGGTCGACATGGCTCTCGGCGGCAAAGTGAACCACGGCGCGGGGGCGGTGCTGCGCGTACAGACTGTCGAGCAATGCACGGTCGCCGATGTCGCCGTGCACGAAGACATGGCGCGCGTCACCGTGCAGCGCAGCCAGGTTCTGCCGGTTGCCCGCGTAGGTCAGCGCGTCGAGGTTGACGACAGGCTCATCGGACTGCTGCAGCCAGTCGAGTACGAAGTTGCTGCCGATGAAGCCGGCGCCGCCGGTGACGAGGATGGTCACGGTTCAAATCCTTCCGTAGGTATCTTCGAAGCGCACGATGTCGTCTTCGCCCAGGTAGCTGCCGGATTGCACCTCGATGATCTCCAGCGGTACCTTGCCTGGGTTGGCCAGGCGGTGGGTCTGGCCCAGCGGGATGTAGGTGCTCTGGTTCTCGGTGAGCATGATCACCTTGTCGCCGTTGGTGACCTCCGCGGTGCCGCTGACGACGATCCAGTGCTCGGCGCGGTGGTGGTGCATCTGCAGGCTCAAGCTGGCCCCGGGCTTGACCATGATGCGCTTGACCTGGTGGCGCGGGCCGTGGTCGATGCTGTCGTACCAGCCCCAGGGCCGGTGCACCTTGCGGTGCAGGTTCTGCTCGCCACGCTGCGCGCTGCTCAACTGGGCAACGATCTTCTTCACGTCCTGACTGCTCTGGCGATCGGCCACCAGCACGGCGTCGGGCGTCTCGACCACCACCACGTCGTGCAGGCCGACCACGCTGACGAGCCGGCTGGTGGCGTGCACCAGCGTGTTGCGGCTGTCGCGCACGATGGCGTCGCCGGTGCTGGCGTTGCCGTCGGCGTCCTTGTGCGCCACCTGCCACACGGCTTCCCAGGCGCCCAGGTCGTTCCAGCCCGCGTCGAGCTGTTGCATGCGGATGTCGAACACGCCGGGGCATTTCTCCATCACGGCGTAGTCGACCGACTCGGCGGGCACGGCAGCGAACTCGGCCTTGCCGGGGCGCACGAACCTGGCGTCCGCCTTGTTGTCGTTGGTTCGCGCGGCGAAAGCAGCCTCGCAGGCCGTGAGGATGTCCGGCCTGAAGCGATGCAGCGCGGCCAGCCACACCGAGGCGCGCACCACGAACATGCCGGCGTTCCAGTAGTAGCAGCCAGCGGCCAGGTAGCGCTCGGCGGTGGCCAGGTCGGGCTTCTCGACGAACTCGGCCACGCGATCGCCTTCGGCGCGGATGTAGCCGTAGCCAGTGTCCGGCCGGTCGGGCCGGATGCCCAGAATGGTGATCGCGCCCTCGGCCGCCTGACACACGGCGCGGCGCAGGGCTTCGGTGTAGGCCAGGGCGTCGGTGACCGTCTGGTCGGCGGCGGCGACGATGAGCACCGGGTCGGCGTCGCCGTGGCTGGCCTGCAGCGCGGCCAGCGTCATGGCAGGCGCAGTGTTGCGGCCCACGGGTTCGAGCAACACGGCCGCCGGTTCGACGGCCAGTTCACGCAGCTGGTCGAGCACCAGAAAGCGGTGTTCCTCGTTGCCCACGACCAGCGGTGCGTGCACGGCCAGCCCGTCGTCGGTCAGGCTTTGCAGCCGGCTCACCGCCTGCTGGAACAAGCTGGTGTGGCCGGACAGCACGAGAAACTGCTTCGGGAAGCCCGCTCGGGACAGTGGCCACAGGCGCGTTCCCGAACCGCCGGCCATGATGACGGGTTGAACTGCGATGCGATTCATGCGGCGTAACCTTTCGGATTCATCGATTGCCAGCGCCAGCTGTCGGCGCACATGCGTTGCAGGTCGTGCCCGGCTCGCCAGCCCAGCAAGCTTTCGGCGAGGCTGGGGTCGGCGTAGCACGAAGCGATGTCGCCGGGCCGGCGCGGGCCGATCTGACAGGGCACGTCGCGAACGCTGGCCCGGGCGTAAGCCTTGACGACGTCCAGCACGCTATGGCCCTGGCCGGTACCCAGGTTGACGGTGACGCCGCCGGCGTGATCGAACAGGAACCGAAGCGCGGCCACGTGGCCCTCGGCCAGGTCGCTGACGTGGATGTAGTCGCGCACGCCGGTGCCGTCCGGTGTGGCGTAGTCGTTGCCGTGCACCTGCAGGAACGGGCGGCGGCCGATGGCCACCTGTGCGACATAGGGCATCAGGTTGTTCGGCGGCCCCAGCGGGTCTTCCCCGATCAAACCGCTGGCGTGCGCACCCACCGGGTTGAAGTAACGCAGGCAGGCGGTCTGCCAGCCGGCATCGGCCGCACCCAGGTCGCGCAGGATCTGCTCTCCCATCAGCTTGGTCTGGCCGTAGGGGTTGGTGGCTGCCAGCGCGTCGCCCTCGCGAATGGGCAATCGCGCCGGGTCGCCGTAGACCGTGGCGCTGGAGCTGAACACGAAGCGCTTCACACCACGGGTTTGCATCACCGCGCAGGTGGTCGTGAGACCGCCCAGGTTGTTGGCGTAGTACGCCAGCGGCATGGACGTGGACTCACCCACGGCCTTGAACGCCGCGAAGTGCACCGTGGCAGCGATGTCGTGACGCTCGAATACCGCGTTCATCGCAGCGGCATCGCATACGCTGGCGCGTTCGAACATCGGGCTGCGGCCCGATAGCCGCTGCAACCGTGCAAGCACTTCGGGTGAACTGTTGGAGAAGTCGTCCAGCCCCACGACATCAAAGCCGGCCTCGAGCAGCGCCAGCCAGGTGTGCGACCCGATGTAGCCGGTGGCGCCGGTCAGGAGAATGGTGGGCATCAGGTGCGTGTCATTGCAGGACGAACTGGCCATAGCAACTGTAGGCTGCGGCACGGTAGGAATCACCGAGCCCCGGGTTGCTGTTGCCCCCCAGTCGCTCAGTCGAAACGTTACAGCCGACCACCGTGCTGCGCACCGGGGCCCAGCGGGCGCCGAGCGCCAGACTGTTGCCTTTTTCACGCCCTCTGAGCCCGCTGACCACCTGGCCGCGGCCGTCCAGTTGGCGGTTGTAGGCACTGACCGCCAGGTTCATGCCGATCTTGGCCGACAAGGCGTAGTCGGCCGCCACGCGCAGGGTGTCGGTGGTGCGTGAATAGGCAGTCGTGGCGCGGTCGGCTTCCTGGCCGCTGTCACGCGACAGCCGGGTGTTGAAGCGCAGCTTGCCCAATGGCCGCCAGTCCCAGCCCAACGAGCCAGTCACGCCGGAAAAGTCACGGCCGTCGAACTGCCGGTGCTCTGTCTTGCCGCTGCTCAAGCGGATGTCGTAGCTGCTCACCCCGGTGGGCTCCCATACCAGGCTGGCGTCGAAAGCGTTGCGCACGCGGCGGTCGTTGGTGTCGGCCACGCCGACCAGCAGGTTCGGGTAGTCCCAGCGTGTCTGGCGCAGGCCCAGACCCCAGGTGGTCGTGCTGCCGGGCTTGTAGCGCAGGCCCAGCGAGGCGCTGCGCTGCTTGTATTCCCGAAAGGCGGACTCTGCGGCCGAATAACGCACTTCGCGTTGCTGCAGCGTGGCCTCGGCCGACAGCCTGGTCACCAACCCCACGCTGACAGTGGCGTCGAGCTGGTCGGCGGTTTCGGCGTTGGAGCGCAGGATGAACCGGTCGCTGGCGTCGCGCACGTCGGCGCGCAAGGTGCGGTCCGACGAGGCCGCGACGCGGCCCGAGAGCCGCTCGATCGTCTGCCAGTCCAGGCCCAAGCGCAGCGCGTAGCCCGAATTGCTGAGGTCGCTGTTGCGGCTGTAGCGGTTGTTGCTGAAATTGGCCGTGCCGAACATGCGCTGGCGGCCGAAGGGCTGGTCGATGCCGGCCACCAGGGCCGTGCTGAGGACCGTGTCGCTCTTGCTCAGGCCGACAGGCAGCACTTGGTTGCCGCGCAGGCGAATCAGGTTGCTGTCATGCGTGATCGTCTGCGCCACGCCGATGTAGTACGGGCTGCTTTGCGCCGTCGCTGCGGCGCACAGCAGCGTCAGGCAGGGCGCCAACAGCAAGGGCTTCATGGAAGGTCTGAGCATGAGAATCTCCGGCACGTGGCAGGCGCAAGCACTGCTCGATGTCAATAGGCATTGCGGTCGAAAAACACCAGCTTGATGGTGCGGGCGATGATCTGCAGGTCCAGCAGCAGCGACCAGTTTCTGAGGTATTCAAGGTCGTACTCCACCCGGGCCTGCATTTTTTCGATGGTGTCGGTCTCGCCGCGATGGCCGTGAATCTGCGCCCAGCCGGTGATGCCGGGCCTGACCTTGTGGCGCACCATGTAGGCCTTGATGAGTTGCCGGTATTGTTCGTTGTGGGCCACGGCATGCGGTCGCGGGCCGACGACGCTCATCCGGCCCTGCAACACGTTGATAAATTGCGGCAGTTCGTCCAGCGATGTGCGGCGGAGGAAGCCGCCGAACGGCGTCACCCGGGGATCGTCCTTGGTGGCCTGGGGCACGACCTGGCCGTCGTCCTGCGAGCGCATGGAGCGGAACTTGTAGACCACGATCTCCTCGTCGTCCAGACCGTTGCGGCGCTGCTTGAACAGCACCGGGCCGGGTGAACTGAGCTTGACGCCGATGGCGATGACCAACAGCACCGGCGAAATGAGCACGAGGATCAAAATAGCCATCACCAGGTCGGCAGCGTTCTTGACCAGCCTGTTGATGCCGGTGAAAGGCGTCTCGCACAGCCCCACCACGGGCATGCCGTTCATGTCCTGCAGCCGCCCCTGGATGATGCTGATGCCGAACACATCGGGCACGAAGAAAACGCTGGCGGTGGTGCCCTGCACCTGTTCCATCAATTCCAGGATGCGCGGCTGCGAACCCAGCGGCAGGGTGATGTAGACCTCGTGCACGCCGTGGGTGCGAACGAACTCGGCCACCTGGCGCAGGCTGCCCAGGCGGTGGCCCACGGCCTCGGCATCGACGCGGTCGTCGGTGCGGTCGTCGAAAAAGCCCAGGAACGCCAGTCCCAGTTCGCTGCGCAACTGGAACCCACGTGCCACCTTGACACCCAGGGCACCTGCACCCACCACCACGGCGGTGCGGCGGTTGGCTGGCTGGGCGGCAAGGTAGCGCAGTGTCTTGCGGCCGCAGAAGACTGCGAACCACAGCAATGCCGGCGTGATGAGCGCCCACGAGACCAGAACGTCGAAGTCGAACAGGTTCAGGCTGCGCGTGGCGTAGCCGCACAGCATGAGGATCACCAGCAGACTCAGCCACGAGGTCGAGATATCCACCGCGGCGTTCAGCGGGCGGTCCCAGAAGCGGTTGCGACCGGGGAAGGTCAAGGCGAAGATCAGCAGACACAGGGTCAGGTCCGACCGCGCAATCGGCTCGTTGAACCACCACGCCGCTGCCAGATACACCAGCACCGTGAGCGACGGCTCCAGGCACGCCGCCACCAGCGAAGTCACCGATTGCGGTGCGCTGTAGAACGTTCGCTTGTAGCCTCTTTCTTGAAACATCGATCGAGCTGGTCTTGTGTGCCGCCAGGTGGAATGCTCAGATTTTTGGTGCCGCGAGCACGGTCAGCAGAGCGGTTGGACATGACGTTGCAGCCGTGCAACCACGCATTCTCACCGATGAATATGCCAACGCCCTGACGTCATGCCCCCTCGTCGATGGGGGGGCTGCCTACAATCCGCGCCATGCTACAAAGTCTCCAAGAAATGCTGGCTCCGGCTGTGCTCGAACGCATGACGCTGGTTCTCAACCATGTGCTGGGCAGCGAGACGGTTGCGACCGACCGGCTGCGTCCTCACGCCGGTCGAACGCTCGAGCTCCGGCTCGTGGGCTGGCCTGCGCTGTTGCCCAGCCCGCCTTCGCTGGCGTGGCGAGTCACCCCTGCGGGTCTGCTCGAGTGGTGCGGCCCGGCGCAGGGCGCGACATCCGATTTGACCGTGAACCTGGATGCCGCCAACCCCGCGATGCTGTTGGCGCGACTGGTCGCCGGCGAGCCGCCCGCCGTGCAGATCGACGGCGACGCGCAATTGGCCGGCGACGTGAATTGGCTCATCACCAACCTGCGCTGGGATGTGGCGGCCGACCTGGAGCGCCTGTTCGGCCCCGTGGTGGGCCAGCAGCTGAACCGCCTGGGCTCGGCGCTGGCGGGGGCGCTGCGCAGCGCAATGGGCGGCGCAGGCCGCATGAGCGAACGCTGGCGGCGGCCCGCGGCTTGAGCACGCGGCCCAAGCTGTTGCCTGCGGGGGGGCGATGAAGCAGGCCGGTCGGCTGGTGTTCATCATCGTCACCGTCCTGCGCTTCGGGCTGGACGAGGTGGCGCTGTCGGCCTTTCCGCAGCGCTGGGTGCGCGCCCTGGTGCGGCTGGTCACCGTGGGGCGGCGCCTGGATCAGCCCCGCGGCGAGCGTTTGCGCATTGGGCTCGAACGCCTGGGGCCAATCTTCGTCAAGTTCGGCCAAGTGCTGTCGACCCGGCGCGACCTGATTCCGCTGGATGTGGCCGACGAGCTGGCCGGCCTGCAGGACCGGGTGCCGCCGTTTCCGGCTGCCGAATCGCGAGCTTTGATCGAGAAAGCCTTTGGCCGGCGCATCGACGACATCTTCGCCAGTTTCGAGGCCGAACCCGTGGCCAGCGCGTCGATCGCCCAGGTGCACTTCGCCACCCTGAAAGACGGCCGGGCGGTGGCCGTGAAGGTGTTGCGCCCGGGCATGCTGCGCATCATCGACCAGGACCTGGGCCTGCTGCACACCCTGGCCCGCTGGGTCGAACGCCTCAGCGCCGACGGCCGGCGCCTGAAGCCGCGCGAGGTGGTGGCCGAATTCGACGGCCACCTGCACGACGAGCTCGACCTGGTTCGCGAGGCCGGCAACGCCGCGCAACTGCGTCGCAACATGGCCGGCCTGAACCTGGTGTTGGTGCCCGAGATGGTGTGGGAGCTGTGCACACAGAGCGTGATCGTGATGGAGCGCATGCATGGCGTGCCGATCAGCCAGATCGACCGCATCCGCGAGGCCGGCGTCGACATCAAGCGCCTGGCGCGCGACGGCGTCACCATCTTCTTCACCCAGGTCTTCCGCGACGGTTTCTTCCATGCCGACATGCACCCCGGCAACATCCAGGTCAGCCTCGCCCCGGCCACCTTCGGGCGCTGGATTGCGCTGGATTTCGGCATCGTCGGCACGCTTACCGACAACGACAAGGAGTACCTGGCCTACAACTTCATCGCCTTCTTCCGGCGCGACTACAAGCGGGTGGCCGAACTGCACATCGAGAGCGGCTGGGTGCCGGCCAGTACCCGGGTCGACGCGCTGGAAGGCGCCATCCGCGCCGTCTGCGAACCGCAGTTCGACCGCCCGCTGAAGGACATCTCGCTCGGCCAGGTGCTGATGCGGCTGTTCCAGACTTCGCGCCGCTTCAATGTCGAAATCCAGCCCCAGCTGGTTCTGCTGCAGAAGACGCTGCTCAACATCGAGGGACTGGGCCGCCAGCTCGACCCAGATCTGGACCTGTGGACGACAGCCAAGCCCTTTCTGGAACGCTGGATGAACGACCAGATCGGCTGGCGTGGCCTGCTCGACCGCCTGGAGAACGAGGCGCCACGCTACGCCCAATTGCTGCCCGAACTGCCCCGCCTGCTGCACCGCGTGCTTAAGCGCCAAGCCGGCGTCGGCGACAGGCCTGCGCTGGTCGCCCTGCTGGCCGAACAGCGGCGCACCAACCGGCTGCTGCAGGCGCTGTTGTGGTCGGCAGCCGGGTTCGTGGCCGGTGCGGTGCTGGTGCGGCTGCTGATGCCCTGGTGGGGCTGAAGGCCCGCCGGACGGGCAGCGCGGCCTATAATTTAGGGTTTTCGGCCCACGGTTCAACGGCCCCCTTGCGGTCTGGTTGCAGGCCTTCACCGACAGTTCCACCACTCCATGCCCATCTACGCCTATCGCTGCGAATCCTGTGGCCATGCTCAGGACGTGCTGCAGAAAATGTCGGACCCGGTGCTCACCGTGTGCCCGGCTTGTGGCGAGCCCCGCTATGCCAAGCAGCTCACGGCGGCGGGTTTCCAGCTCAAGGGATCGGGTTGGTACGTGACCGACTTCCGCGGTGGCGACAACGGGCCGAAGAAAGACGCCGCAGACGCTGCCGACAAGCCTGCTGCGGCCAAACCGGGCGAGACCAAGGTCGGCGACACGGCAGCCTCGCCGGCCGCACCGGCTACATCAACCGGGCCGGCCGTGCCCGCGGCACCTGCCGCACCGAAGCCTGCCTCGGCGCCGCCCGCGGCCGCCCCGTCCTCCGGGTCCTGAGCGCCCTGCTGCCGCGTCCGTGAAGAAATATCTCGTTGCCGGCTTGCTGGTCTGGTTGCCACTGGCCATCACGATCTGGGTGCTTTCGTGGTTGCTCGGTGCGCTCGATGGCGTGTTCGCCTCGCTGCTGTCGGCGTCGCAGGCGGTGTTGCCCGAGTCGGCCCGTTCACGCATCGAACTGCTGCGCCATGTGCCTGGCTTGGGCGTGTTGGCCCTGGGCGCGATCATGATCCTCACAGGGGTGTTCGTCACCAACATCTTCGGTCAGTGGTGGTTGCACCAGTGGGACCGCCTGATGGGGAAGATTCCCATCGTTAAGTCGATCTACAACTCGGTCAAGCAGGTATCCGACACGCTGTTTTCGAGCAACGGCAAGGCATTTCGCGAGGCCGTGCTGGTGCAGTACCCGCGCCAGGGCTCGTGGACCATCGCCTTCGTCACCGGCAGGCCTGGCGGCGAGGTGGCCCAGCACCTGCAGGGTGAATGGGTCAGCGTCTACGTGCCGACGACACCGAACCCGACCTCGGGCTTCTTTCTGATGATGCCCAGGGCCGACGTCGTCGAGCTGAGGATGAGCGTCGACGAGGCCTTGAAGTACGTCATCTCGATGGGCGTGGTGGGTCCCGCCGACGTGCCGGTGCCTGCGGCCCGCCTGGCCCGAAATTGACGGGACTGGCCGGCCCGGCAGCCGGCCAGTCCTCGCGGGTCGGCAGCCCGGCCCGACGCCAGCGCCACCCCCCCCCATCGCCCAGATCCTCGTCCTTCGATTCCGCTTGGAGTGAAAGCTATGCGCACCACCTACTGTGGCCAGGTCAGCGAAACGCTGCTGGACCAGACCGTCACCCTCATGGGCTGGGCCCACCGTCGCCGTGACCACGGCGGCGTGATCTTCATCGACCTGCGCGACCGCGAAGGCCTGGTGCAGATCGTCTGCGACCCCGACCGCGCCGCCACGTTCAAGGTGGCAGAAGTTGTTCGCAACGAGTTCTGTCTGCAGGTGGTCGGCAGGGTGCGCGCGCGGCCGGTCGGCACCGAGAACGCGGCGCTCACCAGCGGCAAGATCGAGGTGCTGTGCCACGAGCTGGTGGTGCTCAACGCCAGCGTCACGCCGCCCTTCCCGCTGGATGACGAGAACCTGAGCGAAACCACGCGCCTCACGCACCGCGTGCTCGACCTGCGCCGGCCCGAGATGCAAAAGAACCTGCGCCTGCGCTACCGGGTGGCCATCGAGGTGCGCAAGTTCCTGGACGACCTGGGCTTCATCGACATCGAGACGCCGATGCTCACCAAGAGCACGCCCGAGGGCGCGCGCGACTACTTGGTGCCCAGCCGCGTGCACGACGGCCACTTCTTCGCACTGCCGCAGAGTCCGCAACTCTTCAAGCAGTTGTTGATGGTGGCCGGCTTCGACCGCTACTACCAGATCGTCAAGTGTTTCCGCGACGAGGACCTGCGCGCCGACCGCCAGCCCGAGTTCACGCAGATCGACATCGAGACCTCCTTCCTCGGCGAGGAGGAAATCCGCGCCATCACCGAGGCCATGATCCGCACCGTCTTCCGCAAGACCATGGGCGTGGAGTTGCCGGTGTATGTGCACATGACCTACGCCGAGGCCATGCACAAGTTCGGCTCCGACAAGCCCGACCTGCGCGTCAAGCTTGAGTTCACCGAGCTGACCGAGGTGATGAAGGATGTCGACTTCAAGGTCTTCTCGGGCCCGGCCACCACGCCGGGCGGGCGCGTGGCGGCCTTGCGCGTGCCCAAGGGCGGCGACGCGCAGGGGGGCTTGAGCCGCGGCGAGATCGATGCCTATGTGGAATTCGTCAAGATCTACGGCGCCAAGGGCCTGGCCTGGATCAAGGTCAACGACGCCGCCAAGGGTCGCGACGGGCTGCAGAGCCCGATCGTGAAGAACCTGCACGACGCGGCGCTGGCCGAGGTCATCGCGCGCACCGGCGCGTGCAACGGCGACCTGATCTTCTTCGGCGCCGACAAGGCCAAGATCGTCAACGACGCGCTCGGCGCGCTGCGCGTGAAGATCGGCCACAGCGAATTCGGCCGCAACCACGGCCTGTTCAACGACGTCTGGGCGCCGCTGTGGGTGGTCGACTTCCCGATGTTCGAACACGACGACGCGGCCGGGCGCTGGAACGCCGTGCACCACCCCTTCACGGCGCCCAAGGACGGCCACGAAGACTTGATGGACACCAACCCGGGGGCGTGCATCGCCAAGGCCTACGACATGGTGCTGAACGGCTGGGAAATCGGCGGTGGCTCGGTGCGTATCCACCGCGCCGAGGTGCAGAGCAAGGTGTTTTCGGCGTTGAAGATCAGCCCTGAGGATGCGCAGACAAAGTTTGGCTTCCTGCTCGACGCGCTGCAATACGGCGCGCCGCCTCACGGCGGCCTGGCTTTCGGACTGGACCGCATCGCCACGCTGATGGCAGGGGCAGAGAGCATCCGCGACGTCATCGCCTTCCCCAAGACCCAGCGCGCGCAGTGCCTGTTGACAGGGGCCCCCAGCGCAGTGGAAGACGTGCAGCTGCGCGAGTTGCACATCCGGCTTCGCAACCCGGCACCGGTGGCCTGATTAGCTAAAATAGCTGGATTCCGATATTGGGGACCGGCCATGGAAGTTACCGCCACCGAAGCCAAGAACCGCCTGGGCCAGATGCTGGAACTCTGCCAGCGTGAGCCAGTGGTCATCGAAAAGTCGGGCCGCAGGCACAGCGTGCTTTTGTCGGCGGCGCAATACGACGCACTTGTCGCCGCCGGACAACCCGCGCCGCAGGAACCGCCGCCACCGCGCACGGCCGAGGAATTCACCGCGCGCTACAAAGATTGGGTGGATGAGCAGAACCGCCACTTCGAGCAGTACGGCATCTGGAACGAAGAGTTCCGGACATGGTGAGCCGACATGGCTCAATGGGACGTGCACATCAACCCGGTCGCAAAGGCGCGGGACCAGATTCCCTTCCTGGTCGTGCTGCAAAGCGGCCTGCTCGACGACTTGCCGACACGCCTTGTGGCGCCGCTGTCGCGCAGCTCGGTGGCAGCACTCGGCCTGCCCAAGCGGCTGGCACCGGAATTTCTGGTGGCCGGTGAGCGTGTGGTGTTGAAGCCCCATGAAGCCGGCACCCTGCTGGCCCGCCAACTCGGCGTTCCCCTGGCCTCGCTGCGCACCGAATCGCACCGCATCGTCGACGCGCTGGACGCCGTCATCAGCGGTGTCTGAGGCCCCGCGCCCACCCAAGATTCCGCGCTCGGTGCTGGTGGTCATCCACACCGAGGCGCTGGATGTGCTGTTGCTGGAACGAGCCGACAAGCCCGGCTACTGGCAGAGCGTGACGGGATCGCTCGACGCGCCCGACGAATTGCTGGCCGACACCGCCCGGCGCGAGGTGCAGGAAGAAACCGGCATCACCGGCGGCGCGCTGACCGACTGGGCGCAGGAAAACATCTACGAGATCTACGCCACCTGGCGCCACCGCTATGCGCTGGGGGTCACGCACAACACCGAGCACGTGTTCGGCCTGACCGTGCCGGCCGCCATCCCCGTGCGCCTGGCGCCGCGCGAGCACCTGGCCTTTCAGTGGCTGCCGTGGCGCGAGGCCGCTACGCGCTGCTTTTCGCCCAGCAATGCCCAGGCCATTCTGCAGTTGCCGGCGCGGCAGCCTGGGCAGTACCGGTCTCCATGAACGCCCTGAAGCCGCTGCAGTCCTCGATGATGCCGCCGCGCACCGCCGGCGCGGATGTGCTGCGCGTGGCCACCTACAACATCCACAAGGGCGTGCGCGGGGTGGGGCTGCGCAAGCGGCTGGAGATCCACAACCTAGGCCAGGCTGTCGAGGCCTTCGACGCCGACCTGGTATTCCTACAGGAAGTGCGGCTGTTCCATACCCGCGAGGCGCGGCGCTTCGACCGCACTTCCTTCGGGTGGCCGACACAAGGGCAGGCCGAGTTCCTGGCGCCGGACGGCTACGAAGTGGCCTACCGCACCAACGCCGTGACGCGGTTCGGCGAGCACGGCAACGCGCTGCTGTCGCGCTGGGCCATCCACGACGTGGGGCACCACGATGTCAGCGACCACCGCTTCGAGCAGCGCGGCCTGCTGCACGTGACCGTGGACTGGAACGGCACTCTCGTGCACGCCGTGGTGGTCCACCTGGGTCTGGTGCATGCCAGCCGGGTGCGCCAGGTGCAGCGGCTTGCGCGCTTCGTGCAGCAGCAGGTGCCGCCGGGCCAGCCGCTGGTGGTGGCCGGCGATTTCAACGATTGGGGCGAGCGCCTGGACGCGCCCATGCTGGACCTGGGCTTGACACGCGCTGCGGCACCCATTGGCGCGCCGGCCATAAGGGCCACGAGGGCCACGTTTCCATCGTTGGCGCCGGTGTTCGCGCTTGACCGCTTCTACCTGCGCGGCTTGCGCTGCCAGCAGACCATGGTGCCGCGCGGCCTGACCTGGTCGCGCATGTCCGACCACCTGCCGCTGGTGGCGGAACTGGTGGCGGGCTGAGCGGCGATGGACAGCCCCGACCTGAAGCGCCTGCGGGCCTGGGCCGCGGTGCCCGAGCCGGAATTCCTGGGCAACAACCAGGTCGATCTGCTGCAGGGTGGCGACGAGCTGTTTCCGCGCATGTGCGCGGCCATCGACGCCGCCAAGCGCGAGGTCTGGCTGGCCACCTATATCTTCCACAACGACCCCGCGGCCAGCGCCATTCAGCGCGCGCTGGCAGCCGCTGCCGCGCGCGGCGTGGCCGTTCATGTGGTGGTCGACGGTTTCGGCTCGCTGGCCACCTTGGCCGGGTTGCGCAGTGCGTTGCAGCCGGCCGGCGTGCAGCTGGAAGTGTTCCGACCGCTCGAGCGCTGGTACGCCTGGTTGCAGCCGGGGCAGCTGCGCCGGCTGCACCAAAAGTTGTGCGTCTGCGACGAAGCGGTGGCCTTCGTCGGCGGCATCAATCTCATCGACGATCGGCACGACCTGAACCACGGCTGGTTCGACATGCCCCGGCTGGACTTCGCCGTGGCGCTGCAGGGGCCGCTGGCGGCTTCGGTGCACGCCACCGTGCGGGCCATGTGGGCGCGTGCCCATCTGGTTCGCGCTTGGCGGGAAGAGGTGCGTGCCGTGTCGCGCAGCAAGCGACCGGTTCGCGCCTCGCTGAAGATGCTGGGGCAGCTGCGTGGCGCCGGGCCGCGGCCCGAACCCGATGCCGCCGTGCAGCCCGTGCAGGCCGCCTTCATCGTGCGCGACAACCTGCGCCAGCGCCGCGCCATCGAGCGCAGTTACGTGCAGGCCATCCACGGCGCGCGCACGCGGGTCGACATCGCGGTGTCGTACTTCTACCCAGCGCGCGCCTTTCGCCGTGCCTTGACGGGGGCGGCTGCGCGCGACGTGCGCGTGCGGCTGCTGCTGCAGGGCAAGGCCGACTACCGCATCGCAGCGCTGGCGGCGCAGGCGGTGTACGACGAGATGCGCGCGCGCGGCGTCCACATCTACGAATACACCCCCGCCTTCCTGCATGCAAAGGTGGCGCTGGTCGACGACGACTGGGCCACGGTGGGCAGCTCCAACATCGACCCGTTGTCGCTGCTGCTGAATCTGGAGGCCAACGTGGTGGTGCGCGACGCGCCCTTCAACGCGGCCCTGGCGCTGCGCTTCGAGGCGGCCCTGGCGGTGTCGCAGGAGGTGCTGGGCCCGCCGGCCCGCAGCGGCTGGCGCGGCTGGCTGGTGCGCGCGTTCGTGGCCTGGCTGGCCACCATCTACCTGCGCGTGGCAGGCATCACGGGGAGATATTGATGGGCACGGGGTCGGGCCCGAAGCGGTTGGCCCCCGCCGTGCCGCGCAGCACGCCGTTGCACCACAGGGCCCACAGCCAGCCCACCACCGGCACCAGCACCACCAGCACCCACCAGGCCGACTGGTCGCGGTCATGCCAGCGCTTGGCCGACACCGCCACCGTGGGCCAGAAGACCAGCATGTTGACGACGTTCTCCGCCGTGTCCAGCCGCACCCGCGCGATGCCCAGCAGCACATGCAGCAGGAAAGCCATGCCGATGGGCAGGGCCACACCGTACAGCCACCAAGTGCGCCGGGCGATGCGGCCACGCGGGTCCAGCAGCATGCGCCACAACGGGCCGCTGCCGTCGTCGGCGCGCCAGTTCTGTGAAAGGCCGGGGTCGGTGCTCATTCAGCGAAGTATCGCCCGGCGGGTCCACCGCCCAGGCGCGCCGGCACGAGCCCGCCGGGCCGCCCCAAGGGCGAATACCGGAGTGCGCAGCACGAAGGTACCCCAGTGAGCCAGACCGGACACCCCGACCTCGTCGTGGCGCGGCCCGAGGGCCTGTACTGCCCGCCCGGCGACTTCTACATCGACCCCTGGCGGCCGGTGGCGCGCGCTGTGGTCACCCACGCCCATGCCGACCACGCCCGCCGCGGCCACGGTGCCTATCTGGCCAGCGCCGCGGGCGCAGGCGTGCTGCGTGCACGGCTGGGCGACATCACGCTGCAGGCGCTGGACTACGGCCAGGCCGTGCACCTGGGGGGCGTGCGCGTCAGCCTGCACCCGGCCGGCCACGTGCTGGGGTCGGCGCAGGTGCGGCTGGAGCACGCCGGCCGGGTGTGGGTCGCTTCGGGCGACTATTACGTCAGCGGCCAGGGCGACGCCAACACCACCTGCGCGCCGTTCGAGGCCGTCCGCTGCGACTGCTTCATCACCGAAAGCACCTTTGGCCTGCCCCTCTACCGCTGGCCCGGGCAGGCCGCCGTGATGGCGCAGATCAACGCCTGGTGGCAGGCCAACGCCGACGCCGGCCGCGCCAGCCTGCTGCTGGCCTACAGCTTTGGCAAGGCGCAGCGGCTGATTGCCGGCGTGGACAGCAGCATCGGGCCGATCGTCGTGCACGGCGCGGTGCAGCCGTTGAACGACGCCTACCGCCAAGCCGGCGTGGCCTTGCCGCCCACCTGCCTGCCCGGTGAGCTGTCCGAGCCCGGCCTGCTGAGCCGGGCCCTGGTGGTGGCCCCGCCTGCCGTGCACGGCAGCGCCTGGGCGCGCAAGCTGGGCGATTTGAGCGACGGCTTCGCCAGCGGCTGGATGCAACTGCGCGGCGCGCGACGGCGCCGGGGCGTGGACCGGGGCTTCGTGCTCAGCGACCATGCCGACTGGCCGGGCCTGCAGAGCGCCATTGCCGCCACCGGCGCCGAGCGCGTCATCGTCACCCACGGCTTCGAGGCCGTGATGGTGCGCTGGCTGCAGCAGCAAGGCCTGCAGGCCGGCAGCTTCGCCACCGAGTACGGCAGCGAAGAGGCGGCCGACTGAGGCGTCAGTTTGGCGGCGTCCGCGGCGAGAAGCGCGACCGGACGGCCGCTTTCCCGGGCTTGACGCCCGCGCCCCGCCGCTAAGGTTGGGCCATGCATGAAACCCCGCTCACCGCCCTGGTGCTCAGTGGCGGCGGTGCGCGCGCGGCTTATCAAGTTGGCGTGCTGCGTGCACTGGCGCGGCTGCGGCGCCAGGCGCTCGGCCCGCGTTCACGGCTGAGCTCGCCCTTCGGCGTCATCTGCGGCACCTCGGCCGGCGCCATCAACGCCGCGGCGCTGGCCTGCCACGCCGACCGTTTCGACGCCTCGGTGGAGGTGGTGGCGCAGGTGTGGGAGAACTTCTCTGCCGACCAGGTCTACAGAGCCGATTCGCTGGGCGTGGTGCGCACCGGCGCGCACTGGCTGACGATGCTGTCGGTGGGCTGGATCGTCGCGCGCTGGCGGCGCGTGCGGCCGCGCTCGCTGCTCGACAACACGCCGCTGGCCGCGCTGCTGGAGCGGCTGGTGCAGATCGAGCGGCTGCCGCTGATGTTCGAGCAGCGAGACCTGCACGCGCTGGCGGTCACGGCCTCGAGTTACAGCAGCGGCGAGCACTTCACGTTCTACGACTCGGCGCGGCCCATCGCGCCCTGGTTGCGTTCGCAACGCGTGGCCGCACCGACGCGGCTGACGCAGGCGCACCTGCTGGCGTCGTCGGCCATTCCCTTTGTCTTTCCGGCCACCGAGCTGGAAAACCAGGGCGTGCGCGGCTGGTTTGGCGACGGCTCGATGCGCCAGACCGCGCCGCTGTCGCCGGCCATTCACCTGGGTGCGCAGCGGCTGCTGGTCATCGGCGCCGGGCGCATGCACGAGCCCACCGGCCGCGTGCCGCCGCGCGGCGAGTACCCGAACCTGGCGCAGATTGCCGGCCATGCCATGTCGAGCATCTTCCTCGACGCATTGGCGGTCGACGTGGAGCGGCTGCGCCGCATCAACCGCACGCTGGCGCTGCTGCCCGAATCGGCGCTGGCCGACACGCCGCTGAAGCCGATCGAGGCGCTGGTCATCGCCCCCAGCCAGCGGCTGGACGACATCGCCGCGCGTCATCTCGGCAGCCTGCCGCCTGCCGTGCGCGCGCTGTTGCGCGGCGTGGGCGTGGGCGGGCAGGGCACGCAGGCGCGTGGCGCGGCGCTGGCCAGTTACCTGCTCTTCGAGGCGCCCTACACGCGCGAGCTGATGGCGCTGGGCGAGGCCGACACGCTGGCCCGCCAGGACGAGGTGCTGCAGTTCTTCGGCTGGAAGTCGCCGCCCCAAGGCATGCCCGGCGAGCGCGAGACGATCGCCGCGGAGCTCGACGTCTGCCTGTCCTGAGCCTTCAGGCCCCGCCTGGCGGGGGCGGCGTCAGCGCCAGTGTCACGGCGACGGTGTCGTCGACGGGCTGGTCCTCGTCGTGGCGGAAGCCCATGGCCTCGGTCATGGCCAGCATGCGCGTGTTCTCCCTCAGCACCGTGGCATGCAGCCGCTGCGTGCCGCGCTGGCGCAGGTAGGCGACCAGCTTGTCCATCAGCAGCCGGCCCAGCCCGCTGCCCTTCAGGTCCGAGCGCACCACGATGCCGAACTCGGCGCCGATGTTGTCGGGGTCGGTCACGGCGCGCGCCACGGCCAGCGTTTCTTCCTCGCCCGTCGGGCCGGGGGCGGTGGCGACGAAGGCCATCTCGCGTTCGTAGTCGATCTGCGTCAAGCGGGCCAGCTCGGTGCGTTCGATGCTGCGCCGGCTGTAGAACACCCGCATGCGGATGTCCACCGGGTCCAGCCGGCCCAGGAATTCGAGGTGCCGGGCTTCGTCCTCGGGCCGGATGGGCCGCAGCACGACGGTGCCGTCGCGCCAGGCCATGGTCTGCACCAGCTCCATCGGGTATGGCCGGATCGCAAAGGCCGCACCGCCCCCGGGCGCCCGGGCACTGACGCGGATGCGCGCGTCCAGCGCCAACACGCCGGCGGCGTCGGCAAGCAAGGGGTTGATGTCCAGCTCGGTGATCTCCGGCACCGCTTCCAGCAGCGCCGACATGCTGCACAGCGTGGCCACGATGGCGTCCATGTCGGCTGCAGGCACGTCGCGCCAACCCGCCAGCAGGCGCGCCACGCGGGTGCCGGCCACCAGCGCGCGGGCCAGCGGCGCGTTCAGCGGCGGCAGCGCCACGGCGCGGTCGGCCACCACCTCCACGGCCGTGCCGCCCTGGCCGAACAGGATCACCGGGCCGAACAGCGGGTCGACATGAGCGCCGACGATCAGTTCCAGCGCCCGCGGCCGGCGCACCATGCGCTGCACGGTGAAGCCGGTGACCTCGGCACCGGGCTGGTGCAGCACCACGCGCGCCAGCATGGCCGCGGCAGCAGCGCGCAGGCCGGCGTCGTCCTCGATGTCCAGGGCCACGCCGCCGACGTCGCTCTTGTGCGTGATCTGTGGCGACAGGATCTTCAGCGCCACCGGGTAGCCGAGGCTGCGCGCCGCCGCCACGGCTTCATGGGCCGACGTCGCTGTCACCAAAGTGGCGACGACGGGGATACCGCAAGCCTGCAGCACGGCCTTGGCCTCGGGCTCGGTCAACCACTCGCGCCCGGCGGCCAGCACTCGGGCTATCACGTCGCGCACCTGCTGCAGGTCGGCCACCGGCGGCGTGCCGGCGGCCGGCGGGGCCTCGAGCAACAGCGCCTGGTTGTGGCGGTAGTTGCGCAGCATGGCGAACGCCCGCACGGCTTCTTCGGGCGTGTCGTAGCAGGGGATGCCGGCGTCCTGAAACGCCGTGCGCGCGGCGCGCACGGAAGGGTCACCCATCCAGCAGGCCAGCAGGCGCTGCAACTGGGCGGGGGCGGCTTGCACCAGGGGCAGCAGCGCCTGGGCGATCTCTGCACTGGGCACGATGGCCGTCGGGGCGTGCATGAACAGCACCGTGCCCGTGGTGGTGTCGTCCAGCAGCGTTTTCAGTGCCGCCACATAACGTGCTGCCGGCGCGTCACCGATGATGTCCACCGGGTTGGCGCGCGACCAGGTCGCCGGCAGCACCGCGTGCAGCGCCTGCAGCGTGGCCGGCGACAGGACCGCCAGCTCGACACCCGCCTGCGCTGCCGCGTCGGCCGCCAGCACACCGGCACCGCCACCGTTGGTGACCAGCGTGAGGTGGTCCATCGTCGCGAGTTGCTCGTCGCTCAGGCCGCGCACCGGGGCCGTGCGCAAGCGCGCCAGCGTGACGGCGGCGGTGAACAGGTCCTGCAGGGTGTCCACGCGCAGCATGCCGGCGCGGCGGATGGCAGCGTCGAAGACGATGTCGCTGCCGGCCAGCGCCCCGGTGTGCGAGGCGGCGGCCTTTTGCCCGTGCAGCGAGCGCCCGGTCTTGACGACGATGACCGGCTTGTTGCGTGCCGCGGCGCGCGCTGCCGACATGAACTTGCGCGGCGCCTGAATGCTTTCGATGTAGAGCAGGATGGCCTGGGTGTGGGCATCGCTGCCGAGGTAGTCGAGCAGGTCGCCGAAGTCGACGTCGGCATGCTCGCCCAGCGAGATCACCTGCGAAAAGCCCACACCGCGCGGTTGCGCCCAGTCCAGCATGGCCGTGGCCAGCGCGCCCGACTGCGACACGAAGGCCAGCGTGCCCGGCGCCGCCGGCAACTGCGCGAAGCTGGCGTTCAGCCCATGGTGCGGCGCCAGCAACCCCAGGCAGTTCGGCCCCAGGATGCGCAGCACATGCTTGCGCGCAGCGGTCAGCACGGCACCCTTCTGCGCCGCGGTCAGCCCCGCGGTCATGACGATGGCAGCCCGCGTGCCGCGCGCACCCAGCTGGCGTATCAGCGCGGCCACGCCGGCCGGCGGGGTGCAGATCAGCGCCAGCTCGGGTGTCTGCGGCAGCGCCGCCACGCTGTCCCAGGCTTTCACGCCGTCCACCGTGGCGTGCTTGCGGTTGACGGCGTACAGCGCACCCTCGAAGCCGCCCTGGCGCAGGTTGCGCCACACGGTGGCGCCGACGCTGCCTGGGCGGTCGGAAGCGCCGATGACCGCCACCGATCGGGGCTGCAGCAGGCTGTCGAGGTGGCGGATGCTCATGACGGGTTCTCAGACGGCGCCGCGGTCCGGTTTGCACCCGGCGCGTGGGCGTGGCCACAGACTAACCGGTCGTTGTGACCGACGCGGCGGGCAAAGGCCCACACACCAAGGGGAGCCCCGGGTCGATCCGACAATCAAGGCGGCGCGGCCGCCCCGGCCTGCGCCCCGGTCTGCCCCGCGGCCTAGCGCAACGCGCGGTGTGGCTGGGCACCGGGGGTCTGGATCGGCGCGTGTTCCGTGTGGAGC
>ENA-OBIT01000031-OBIT01000031.1-metagenomes-genome-assembly--contig:-NODE-31-length-47211-cov-12.4698_pt1 | contig 47211 bp, 40 predicted proteins | sample MGYA00153386_OBIT01 | MGnify analysis MGYA00153386
ACGGCACTGCCGTGTCCTGATTTCGGGTAATATTAATTGCGATGCAACCGGAATTGATATAACCAGACAACCTAGATAATTCCTGGCCCTTTCCCCCGGGTGTCTTCATCCATTGTCAGTTTTCCTTCTTCGCCTTTTTTATCTTTGATTTCTGCGAGAATTCGAGCGCGTTCTGCGGCTTCGGCTTCCTCTTTTTCTCTCAAATCGCCCGGTTCGTTGATGTACATTTCGGGTTCGATCGCGTAGTTGTTAACCAGACCTTCTTGGTCTACTGTATAACCATCTGTAGTGTGAATGCTTTCGTCATCAGTTTGGTCGTCAGTTTTTGCGCTTTTCTGCTTTGCTTCGGTGGTTGCGTGCATGAAGTTAGAGCCTTCGCGTTCTTGCCGCGCTGCTGTCTCAGCGGGAGTAATGCCCCTGTCGTAGTGGGGAGCTTCCATCTTCGCTTCGATTTCTTCGTCGGTCGGTGTTGATTTGCTAATTTCTGCGTCGGTTGGTGTTGGTTGGCGATTAGTCATGATTTATTCCTGAGTTATCTTTTCAAAATGTCTTTGGGTTATGTTTAAATATTAAGTCCAAGCTAGCTCATTCACAAACTATCTTTAGTTATAGTTTTCTAATAGTTTATTTTGTTTTAAATACATTTCTTTTTTCTTCCCGGAGACTGAGTAATTGAGGACTTAACTGATAGTTCATAGTCGGGAATAACTTGACATCTATCTTTAGGTAGGGAATTGGAAATCGGGAATGATATCAATTCCGGCTGCGCCGGAATGATAAAGAGGAGACGGCAGTGCCGTGTCCCTACAATCGATCGCGGTAGGGACACGGCACGTGCAGTCTCCTCCTTATGATTCTTTAAAGAAGCGGATGATTTCTCGAACGTGGTTGAGAAATTGCCCGTCATCCGTAAGTTGGGCGATCGCACTTTCTGCATCTCTTGCCAGTTTAGTGTGTTCTGCCTGATTTGTAGCACTCAAATTTTCTAGAGATGCTGCTAGTCGAGTTAAGTCTCTTCTAGTAGCTTCCTGCTGTCGCTCTTGTACAGCTACCCAAGAATTCGGATCGTTAGAGTTCAATGTAGCTTCTAAATTTTTAATGGTAGATTCTAAGTTGGCGAATCGGCTGCGGAGTTCGATAATATCTTCGCGGGGATACAAAAATTGGCTGCGGATCGTCCTCAACCGCGAGGCTAAATACTGATAACCTCGGATAGCTGGACGCAGTACAGTTAACAGTAGTGCTGCACCGGAACTGAGATAGCCAACAGCACTAATTCCGGTGGCGGATAGGGCGTAAAGTGCGATCGCACTCCCCAGATGAAGGGCGAGCGCCACCACGAACGAACGACTAGCTAGTAAGTTAACATATTTGACTTGTTTATCGTCAACTACAATCCCTTTTTCAGTTGATTCTGCGGCTTGCGCTAAAACTTCTTTAGCTTCAAAATGGATATTCCAGGGAACTGTAACTATCAGTAACAGCCATTCAAAAATAGCAATGGCAATTACCCAATCAATAAAACTGCCGGCGGGGACGTGCAGCCATTGCAGAATTGCAAAAATTAATAGTAACAATATGCCCGTGCCAGCACCAAAACCTGCAAAAGTGTAATACATGGCGATCGCCTTTGCGAAATGTTATTTTGATTGTGAATATATTTGGGAAGTGAAGTTCGAGATAGTGTGACACTTAGCAAAGCTTCCTATTGAACTAAATTTGCAGTTATGGCATCGCCATGTTGGATAACTTAAAAAGTAAATCGTAACTTCACCCAGAGCAGAAAATATGCTAAATATATAATTGTCAGGGGTTAAAAAAAGAGAAATTTTGGTTGAAGTACGGACGAACGGTGAGCTGCTCGATCGCCGGTGGCCCAGATAAACTGATTTGTACGGTCGATCGGGAGTTTTGCTTTCTTACCAGCTCGGAACCGAGATGTTCATCAGTTGACAGTTGACCCTTCGACTACGCTCAGGGCATCGCAGTTGACCCTTTAAATCGAAGCGAACGGCTACACTCACACTCAGGGCACCGCAGTTGACAGCTACCCATAGCCGTCGATAAAAGAGGTAGCTGTTAACTGTCAACTGTCAACTGTCAACTGTCAACTGTCAACTGTCAACTGATGAACGTATCGTCTCCAATTTCCCATAACTGCACGTCTACAATCTAAAATCAAAAGTCAGCAGCAAGGACAAACCGATGGCGAACTCAACTCTTGGCCTAGAAAATCAACTTTACGATTACCTCTTATCTATTTCCCTGCGGGAACCCGATATTCTGGCTGCACTGCGGGAAGAAACGGCGAAGCATCCTATGGGTATGATGCAAATAGCTCCCGAACAAGGTCAGTTTATGGAGATGCTGGTGCAGCTTATGGGAGCGACCAAAACCTTAGAAGTTGGTGTTTTTACGGGGTATAGCTCGCTATGTGTAGCTTTAGCACTGCCTCCTAACGGTCACATTGTGGCTTGCGATGTCAGCGAGGAATATACTGCGATCGCGCGACGCTATTGGGAAGCTGCGGGTGTGGCAAACAAGATTTCTTTGCAATTGGGCCCAGCAATCAATACTCTCGACAAACTAATAGCCGAGGGACAAGCAGGAACCTTTGATTTTGCCTTCATCGATGCCGATAAAGAAAATTATGAGGCTTATTTTGAGCGATCGCTCCAACTTGTACGCAATGGCGGTTTAATTGTAATTGACAATGTTCTGTGGTCTGGACGAGTTGCTGACCCTCAAGTACAAGACAAAAGTACCCTCGCCATTCGTACTTTCAACGACAAGTTGCGCAACGATCCCAGAGTGACTCTTAGTGTTGTTCCGATTGGTGATGGACTGACTTTGGCATTGAAACGTCGCTGGGCTACTATGATGCAACCTGAACAGCAGAATTAAAGAGTTGTTTGCAGTTTACGGTTGATTTTAAAATTTCTCGTTACTGGGCTCTGCCTAGTAACGCAGATCCGGAGGCTCTGCCTCCAACTATTTGAGGCAGAGCCTCTAGATATAGATTCCCAGGCAGAGCCTGGGAACCAGTTAAATAATATAGTTAATTGGTTTTAAGCGGAGATTCTGGTGTCTAATTTACAAGTAAAATTGCCAATTCACGAAACTTTTCAGTCTACCGTTCAAGGCGAAGGATTTTGGACTGGAACTTTAGTTGATTTTATCAGATTGGCTGGTTGTCCCGTCGGTTGTCCTTGGTGTGATACTGGTTATGCGAACGGGGGCGCAGGTTTGCCGACGGTGCCGAGGTCGATCGCCCAATTGCTATCCGAATTGCAGTCTCCGAGGGTGGTAATTAGTGGCGGTGAGCCTTTTATTCACCGGGATTTACCGGAGTTAGTTGCAGCTTTGTTAGAAGCTGGTAAACAGGTCAGCATTGAAACTTCCGGTGCTTACTGGCAGGAAGTTTCGCCGCTAGCTTGGATTACTCTTTCTCCTAAAGAACACATCAGTCCTAAATATCCAGTACAAGAGATTTTTTGGACTAGAGCTAATGAAATTAAGTTAGTGGTTAGCACTGGAAAAGAAGTTGAATTTTACCACAGTTATTTTGTAAATGATGTTAATATTCAGATTTTTTTGCAACCGGAATGGAAGTCGAAAGACTCAGCAATTCCCCTTATATTGGAATTGCTGAAACAGCATCCCAGTTACAGGTTGTCTTTGCAAACTCATAAATTTATTGGCGTGCAATAATTTGATTATTTTGACACAGGACACGGCATTGCCGTGTCCTTCATAAACCTAGGACACAGCAATGTTTCACAAACCTGGAATACATTGTATATGCTAAAATTAGAGGAGCAATTTATAATATTGTCAACACAATGGAAACAACTACGGAAAGCACAATGGGAAAAGTTATCGCAACGCTAGCCATCGTCAATCTGATAGATGAGGCTGATGCTGAACGGGGTATGATTCCAATTGAGCAAATCAGGTCTGTAACGTTGGAAAATGTTTTGGTGGATACGGGCGCGACTACTTTGTGTTTACCGAAAGATGCCATTGCTAGACTGGGTTTGAGAATTCTCAAGCAAGTGGTGGTAGAAACAGCCACGGGCATTAGTGAGGCGAGGATTTTTCAAGATGCCAAGATTTCTCTGTGCGGGCGCGAAGGGACTTTTGAGTGTCTGGAATTGCCAGAGGGTAAAACGCCACTTTTGGGCGTGATTCCGATGGAAGCGCTGGGAATAGAAATAGATTTGAAAAATCAAAGATTGAAGGTTTTGCCGGAGGGGCCGACGGAAACTTATTGGACGGTTCTTTAAGGTTGATCTGAGATGTTTCACCGATCGCAACAGTCCGGCAGAGAATTAATTCTCTGCCTCAAAGCTTAAGTCCTCTGAAAGAGGACTCAATAGCTGATTGAGATTTAATATTCTTGAGTTTGGATGCCAGCTATTCGATCGGCAACGCTAAGATGGTTAAGCACTGTTTTGCACTACTCTCATGTCCCAACGCGCCAAAACCTCACACACCCAGCCAAGTGCATCCGACAACGGGCATCATGTGACGACTTCTAACTCCAACAGCCAAAATACGATTCGGATTCGCGGTGCGAGACAGCACAACCTCAAGAATATCGATCTGGAACTGCCGCGCGATCGACTTATAGTTTTTACGGGTGTCTCTGGTTCGGGCAAGTCTTCCCTAGCTTTCGATACAATTTTTGCCGAGGGACAGCGCCGCTACGTGGAGTCTCTCAGCGCCTACGCGCGCCAGTTTTTGGGACAATTGGATAAACCGGATGTAGACGCGATCGAAGGCTTGAGTCCGGCTATTTCGATCGACCAAAAGTCAACTTCTCACAACCCGCGATCGAGTGTCGGTACTGTTACAGAAATTTACGATTATCTCCGATTGCTCTACGGCAGAGCTGGCGAACCGCATTGTCCGATTTGCGATCGCTGCATTGCGCCGCAGACAATTGATGAAATGTGCGATCGAGTCATGGCCCTTCCTGACGGCACCCGCTTTCACCTTCTAGCACCAGTTGTGCGCGGCAAGAAAGGCACTCACCGCAAATTATTGTCAAGTTTAGCTTCCGAAGGATTTAGTCGGGTTAAAGTTAACGGAGAGATTTTAGAACTTTCGGAAAATATCGAATTAGATAAAAATCTAACGCACAACATCGAAATAGTTGTTGACAGGTTGATTAAAAAACCAGGTTTAGAAGAACGTTTAGTTGATTCTTTGGGAACTTGCTTGCGCCATTCTGAGGGAATTGCGATAATTGAAGAGTTACCAACTGATGAAAATTCCGAACCAAATGGACCGATCGTCTTTTCCGAAAACTTTGCTTGTCCCGAACACGGCGCGGTAATGGAAGAACTTTCGCCCAGATTGTTTTCGTTTAATTCGCCCTACGGCGCGTGTCCAAACTGCCACGGTTTGGGGAGTTTGCGGACTTTTGCGCCGGAGTTGGTAATTCCCGATGACAAAGCGCCTCTTTATTGTGCGATCGCCCCTTGGTCTGATAAGGACAATTCTTATTATCTCTCTTTGCTGTGCAGTGTTGCTGATGCTTGCGGGTTTGATATCGACACTCCTTGGTTCCGGTTGACCCCCGAACATCAGCAGGTGATTTTGTACGGGAATGAGTCCAAAGGAACCGCAGAAAGTAAGAAGCGAGACTCCAGTACCACTGATTTGAGGAGAGATTTTAAGGGCGTCATTTCCATGTTGCAACGCCAGTACGACGATACTGGTTCCGATTTGATCAAGCAGAAGTTAGAACAGTATCGAGTCGATCAACCTTGCCAGGTTTGTCACGGTAAGCGGTTGAAACCAGAGGCGCTAGCGGTGCGGTTAGGAAACTACGGAATTGTCGATTTGACGAGTATTTCGATTCGCGAATGTCGGGAACGAGTGGAGAATTTGGGATTGAGCGATCGGCAATTTCAAATATCCGATTTAGCCCTTCGAGAAATCAAAGCAAGACTGCAATTTCTGCTTGATGTCGGGTTAGATTATCTGACCTTAGACCGGGCGGCAATGACACTTTCCGGCGGAGAAGCGCAGCGAATTCGCCTTGCGACTCAAATCGGTTCCGGTTTAACCGGAGTCCTCTACGTTTTGGACGAACCCAGCATCGGACTGCACCAAAGAGACAATTTTCGCCTGCTGCAAACTCTCACAAAATTGCGCGATTTAGGCAATACCTTGATTGTGGTAGAACACGATGAAGAAACCATGCGGGCGGCAGATCATATTGTCGATATCGGGCCCGGTGCCGGCGTTCACGGCGGCAAAATCATCTCGCAAGGAAGTTTAGAAAACTTGTTAGCAGCCGAGGAATCTTTGACTGGTGCTTATCTGTCGGGAAAGCGAGTAATTGAAACCCCCAACGAAAGGAGAAAAGGCAACGGCAAAGCTCTGTCAATCAAAAATGCGACGCGCAACAACTTAAAAAATATTGATGTAGAAATTCCCCTAGGAAAACTCGTCTGCGTGACGGGCGTTTCCGGTTCGGGAAAATCAACATTAATCAATGAATTGCTGTACCCGTCACTGCAACACTATCTCACCAAAAAAGTTCCTTTACCGCCCGATATGGAAGCCCTCAAAACGAAGGGAGAACGCTCTCTTCAAGATGTGGTTGACAAAGTAATTGTCATCGATCAATCTCCCATCGGCCGCACTCCGCGTTCCAATCCCGCCACTTACACGGGAGTCTTTGATGTGATTCGAGACTTGTTTTCCGAAAGCATTGAAGCGAAGGCAAGAGGTTACAAAGCAGGGCAGTTTTCTTTTAACGTGAAAGGGGGAAGGTGCGAAGCTTGCGGCGGTCAAGGCGTAAACGTGATTTCGATGAATTTTCTGCCGGATGTTTACGTGCAGTGCGAGGTTTGTAAAGGTGCGCGCTACAACCGAGAAACGCTGCAAGTGAAGTACAAAGGAAAGTCAATTTCTGATGTTTTGAACATGACTGTTGAGGAAGCTTTGGAAATGTTTAAAAATATTCCCAGGGCGGCGATGAGACTGCAAACTTTGCTTGATGTTGGTTTAGGTTATATTCAGTTGGGACAGCCAGCGCCAACGCTTTCTGGAGGGGAAGCGCAGCGGGTTAAATTGGCAACAGAATTGTCGCGCCGTGCTACTGGGAAGACGCTTTATTTAATCGATGAACCGACGACTGGTTTATCTTTTTACGACGTTCACCATTTGTTAAATGTGTTGCAAAGATTGGTGGACAAGGGGAATTCAATTTTGGTAATCGAACACAATTTGGATGTGATTCGGTGCTGCGATTGGGCGATCGATTTGGGGCCAGAAGGTGGAGATAAGGGAGGCGAGATTATTGTGGCGGGAACGCCGGAGGATGTGGCGGCAAATCCTCGTTCTTATACTGGGAAGTATTTGAAAGCTGTTTTAAAGCAGCATCCTTTGGGGGAGGCTGTAGCTGTTAGCTAATAGTAACAGGAGTTGTTACGCAATTCTCACAATTAGTAAGGTGCGTCAGATATTTAAACCCTTAATCATCGTTTAAGAAACTCACCTGACGCACCCTACAATTAAAATTTCTGTGAAGGCAAATCTGGCTCGATCAACTATGTGTTGCCACCTTCTCTTCTGCCAATACTCTTGCTAGTACAGAAGCAGCCTCAAAAATTTTAGTGTTGTTTACTATGCAAATATCCTAAAATGGGATAAACTTGCAGATGTCAAGATTTGAAGAGCCACAAAAATCTATGAATCCATCTAATCCAGAAGGTAGTTCTACAGAAACATTGAAAAGTAAAGCTACAAGTACAGTTGGTCGTGGCAAAGTAGTTAACCTAAATACCAAACTTACCTTTTCTGAGTGGAGTGATGAATACGCTGCTTTATTTCTAGGTAATAGTCTTGAACATTATAAAAACTGGGAGAAACCTACTGTAATTGTTTCAGACGGAGCTTATGGCGTTCTCGGTTTTGAAGGGGATACATCCGATCACATTGATTTACCGAATTGGTATCAGCCTCATATTGAAGAATGGTCAAAAGCAGCAATGCCATGTACAACGCTCTGGTTTTGGAACTCAGAAATTGGCTGGGCTGCTGTACATCCAATTTTAGAACAATATGGCTGGCGATACGTTAACTGCAATGTTTGGAATAAGGGTAAAGCACATATTGCGGGAAATGTTAACACAGCAAAAATTCGCAGATTTCCTGTAGTTACAGAGGTCTGTGTCCAATATGTAAGAGAGGTTAAATTGAACGGATTTACCTTAAAAGCTTGGTTGCTGAATGAATGGAAACGCTCTGGATTGCCGTTACGACGGGCAAATGATGCCTGTGGTGTGGCAAATGCTGCCACGAGGAAGTATTTTGATCGAGGACATTTATGGTACTTTCCACCTCCTGAGATGTTTGAAAGGCTAGTAAATTATGCGAATGAGCATGGTAGCGCCGAAGGAAAACCTTATTTTTCTCTAAATGGACATCAATCTTTGACAGGGCAAGAATGGAGTAAAATGCGATCGAAGTTTCGATGCCCTCATGGTTTTACTAATGTATGGGAACGTCAGTCTTTACGAGGTAATGAAAGGGTTAAGATAAGTTCCGGTAAGGCATTGCACCTTAATCAGAAGCCTCTCGATTTGATGAATATGATTATTGAATCATCAAGTGATGAATATGATGTAGTCTGGGAACCCTTTGGAGGATTGTTTAGTGCATCTTTGGCATCCAAAAAAATCAACCGTAAAGCCTACTCTTGTGAGATCGATCCAGACTACTTCTATTCTGGAGTTCAACGATTTAATCAAGAAGTTCATCAATACTCTCTTCTCTAATTTCTAGATGCTCTTGGAGTGATTTTTTAATATTATCTTCTCGACGACTTGATAAGAGCTTGTTCCATTGCCCAACTGTCATGCCGGAAACTGGAACGTTATAAATACGTTTTTTAAAATCCTCAATGCCAGGATGTGCAATTCTATCCATTTTCGCAAAATTAGTATCTAGCCTGTATTTATACCGTATCAATAATTCACGTAGAAGCTGCTGATACTCTCTAGTGGGCTTGTAAATTTTAGCTTCATTCCCCCATGAATTAACTATCTTTTGAGCCTCTAAAAGCTCATTGGCAGAACCTTGGAACTTATAACCATTAGTATTTGTTTGTTGTAGGTTTGCGGTTCTTTGGGTTGTATCTTCTGGTTCTAAAACAAGATAGTCTGGTGGATTATGATAGTGAGTATCTCTAGCCAAAGCTACGGACAAGCCAGATACAACACACACACCTAAAATGCGGGGTTTTCCATAAATAATCTTGTCAGGTAGCCATGCTAACATCGCAACATGAGTTTGATCGAATTGAAAGTGATTCTGGCTATCTTTGAACCGTGCAGTTATCTCTGTCGCCAATGGAAACCATGCTTTAATCTCCAATCCTGGCGTTGGTTGAATATCTCCAACAAAAATAGTATCTGGAAATCCTGGATCTTGTCTTTCCCACTTGCCAAATCCAGCAAAATTATCCTGCTTATTTAAGAATTCAACTGTATTGAATTCGATTAAATTTCCCAGTAAGGGTGAAAGCTTTGAGATCACTTTAGCTAAATTGATCGCTGCATTGACGGTAACAGGCTTAGACACGTCTAATACATCAAATCTGTGACCAGATAAATTTTCTAAATACTCAGATGCGAGTCTGATTACATCTGCTGTATTCATAGTTTTTCCTCACGAGACACTTCAGAGACTTGTTGTTCCATTTTGCTCAGAATGCTGCAAGGGTCTACACCAATTACGCGAGTAACTATCAGAAACTCAACAACATCCAAGCGTCGCTCACCATTCTCATATTTGGCAACGAAGGATTGCGGTTTTTGAAGAGATTTAGCAAGAGATGCTTGAGTTAGTTGTGCTTCCTTACGGGCTGCAATCATACAGCGACGGAATATCTCATACTCATTGCTGGAGATAGATTTCATTGTGCTTTGGTTTGAGCACTATGTATACACTAGGAACTATAAACCTATTTTCGGATTATCCCAAAATAGGATATTAATATTAACTATCTTGAATTGTGGGAGACATTGCCATATTTTGTGCTTGTTGCTGCATAAATTCAATATCCGATCGCAACCAAGTCCGTGGCCCGCTACACTGATGAGCAATTAGCAGTCCCCAAAGTCCCTTCGCCGTTAAAATTGGGACTACTAAATTAGCGCGTATCTTCATGCTACGCAGGAACTCTCGGTGACACTGGTGAAGTGGTTCTACTTCAATATCTGTAATTGCTCTGACTCTGCCGCCTTCATACAAAGCAGCGTATTCGTCGTTAAAACACTCGTCAGCCCCGGTGGAACCCAAAATTGAGAGTTCGATCGCACTTAACGTCTCGCAGGTCACTTGACCATGCCACTTTCTGTAAAAATGATATAGTACGGCGCGATCGCTCTGCAATACTTCTCGAATTTCGGATAGGGATTTTTCAATTAATACATCACGCTTGAGACGAACTGTCAAGCCGTTAGCAATTTTTTGTAGGCGATCGCCAGACATGGCATTAGTCGTTTGGATAGGTACAATTACAGGATAGCGTACCTGACTTTTTCTGCGATCGCGATCCACTGTATGACGATCTGGATTTGGTTATGAATTTTAGCGTATATTTCATAAATAACCTTTCGTTAAATTTGTTGTGATCGCATATATATACTTAGGTAATAAATGATGATATCAGACATCTCTGAAGCGCAGCAGCAAAGAAATGATCGCATAATTTTCTGGGCGCTGATTTTTTTGACCGTGCTGGGACTAGCATTCCGCCTTTATTTGGCGTGGCGCACCAACCAAACTCTCCCCGATACCCCCGCCCGTCTCAGAGGCGACGAACCGGGCTATGAGGGTTTGGCATACTGGTTGCTGAAGGGTCATTTTTTTGAGTGGCCGGGTCGGACACCAGTGTATCCCTTTTTTGTGGCTGGATGCTATGCAATTTTTGGTCGTTCTCCCGCATCTGTAGTCTACGTACAAGCTTTTTTGGGAGCGACAGTCATACCGCTAACTTTTATCCTGGCACGGCGTTTTACTGGCCCTCAAAGTTCTTTAGTAGCCGCTGGATTAATTGCGCTGCATCCCTCTCTCATTCTTCATGTCAGGCTGGTGCAAACAGAGGTTTTATACACCCCTTTAATACTTTTAACAGTCCTAGGGCTGCTATGGGCATTGGAACGGCCCCGGTGGCAAAATTTTGGATTGGCCGGTGCGCTGTTGGCAATTACAAATCTTTGCCGACCGACAGCAATGCTTCTTCCAGTAATTGTGCCACTATTGATGCCACGCGAATGGCTTCTTAAGCGCAAGATTGCTTTGTTTGTTGCTTATTTGGGCGCAATTATTGTCATTACTGCGCCTTGGACTTACCACAATTATCGAACTCACAAGACTTTTTTGATTTACAGTGTTTCTACGGCACTGCTGTGGCAAGGAAGTCCAGAGTTTTATCATTTAGCCTATGAACAACTGCCAAAACGCGATATGATTCAGATTTGGAAGGAAGAACTCAATCCGGCGCGAAATGGGGGACACGATCCTTTTACAATTGAGGGCGATCGCTATTTTACCAAACGAGGGATCGCTTCAATCCTCCGCGAGCCTCTTGTCTATCTCTGGTATTGTTTGCAAAAGGCAGTTTTTTTCTGGTTCGGAAATCCTTTAAGTGACTGGCCTTATCACGCTATATTTAATGTGGAGGCAATGCGACCATTCTTTTCGCCACAACGGATTGTCGGCATTTTTGCATCGCGACTTTTGCCTGTATTTGCCGTTTTGGGCATGATAGTTTTGCGGCATCGCTGGCGGGACTTTTTGCCACTGTTGTTAGTCTGTGGCTATTTTACTTTGATTCATGCGCTTACTTATGCAGAAGTTCGCTACAGCGAGCCGTTGCACCCGATTTTGGCGGTCGTAATTGCTACGGCGGCGGGAGAACTTCAGCGTCGGTTGAAGTCAAGTAGTCAGTAGGCAATTGGCAGTTCAGTTACAATTAGTCATTAGTTTTTAACCCAGTGTTCTCAAAAAAATTAATTCGGAATTTGTTTCTCGGCATTCTAATTGCCATCAGCCTTGAGTTGTTCAGCGGAATGACAAGTTTGGCTCAAAATATCGAAACAATTAAAATTTCTGGCACTCCCGCAGGTGTTAGCACTCGATACATCGGTGCTGTCGAGGGCAGTATCAATTTTGACCTCAAAGATTTGCAAAATTTGGGAATTAATACCTACCGGATTTACGGCGGGATGTCGCGATGGGAACCGGAAGATGATGATGGTAAATACGGCTGGCCGTCTATTGACCAAATTAAGGCAAATCCAAATACGATTAATTGGGCACATTGGGATCGGATGATGACTGATCCGCCCAACGGTAGCGATTATTGGTGGTCGGGAGAACGTGGTAAAGTTTGGGAAGGCAATGCTAGGACTATTTTTAATGGTCTCAAACAAGCTAAGATTCGCCCTGTTGTGAGTATTCGGAATGTTGACAGTAGCTGGAATCCGTCCTGGGCGCTGCAACTGAATCCGCCTCGCAATCAAGAAGATTGGAATGAGTGGTGGGAACACGTTTTTGCTACGGTTTATTGGCTGAATGTTCGCAATGATTATGGTGTTGATGATTGGGAAATTCACAATGAACCGGATAATCGCGATCAGGGTTGGGGGGGGACTAGGGCGGATTATTTTGAATTGGTGAAGGTGGCTAAGGATGCGATCGACTTTGTTTACAAAACTTATTTGCCTTCGCGCACCTATCATATTCACGGCCCTAAAACCGTAGGCGGCAGCAATTGGCCTGCTGTTGCTTTGCAGGAAATTCCTAATTATTTCGATACAGTCAATGTCCACAACTATGATGCAGATATTTCTAACTACACGCGCAAAGTACATGGCTGGATGAATGGTACTATTCGGGCTGACTCTCCGCTTTGGCTGGGAGAATGGGGAAGTTACCAGATTAGTTATAGCGATTTATCTTTAGCTTTAAATTTGATTAAGAATTTGATTCGGGGTTCCCAGTCGGGAGATAATTATGTTTATGGCAGTCACATATTTTGTTTGTATGATTGGGGAAAGCCGGGACTCGCAGAAGGTTTGATCGGGGACGGGGGAAAACGGCGTGCAGGCTACTATGCTTTGCGGATGGGAATTAGGGCTTTGCAGGGTGGGAAATCTACTTTTTTGCCGATCGCAAATCATCCTAATTTAATGACAGTTGTGACTCTCGATGCTAGCAAAAATGTTTATTTGCTGGCTGTCAACGATCGAGCAAAATCTGATACTGTTAATGCTGATATTTCAGCTCTGATCGAAGCTGGTAATGGCACGGTGTGGGAGTTTAGTTCGAGGGCAATGGATGCGGTTGTTGGCAGCTTAACGCTGAAGGCGGGACAGGCGACTTTTCCGGTGGCGGGGAACAGCGCTATTTTGATTAAGTTCGTTAGCGCAGCCCTCGAAGAGGATCGCCCGAATTGAATTTCAAATCATCAAAAGTCAGAATTGGGATAACAGAAAATTAGTTACGATCGCAATTATTGATTTTCTGCCTTCTACCCTCGGACTCTCCCCCCCTCAGACCCTCTCCCCCCCTAATGACACCAAATCCGTTTGCATCGGAATGATATAAACGGAGGAGACGGAGGAGACTGCACGTGCAGTCTCCTCGCTTGTCATTCCGGCGCAGCCGGAGTTGATATGACACAATTGACACACCAAATATTCATGCTGTCCTCTCCCTCCTTTGCCCGATAAATTGGTAGCGTAGAGGTATCTTGCCTCCAACAGAATCCGATCGAGAGTTCCGTTGAGGGCGAGACAGTAGGGTGCAGTCTAGACAATGGCAGAAATTCTTGCTCGTAAACCCGCAGCAGTTGGGCCGACCGAGGAATTGCCGATCGACCGCCCTGTCCCCCAATCAGATAGGATTGGTTCTGAGTTTCAGAACCAGTCAATTGTCAGGATTTGGCACGGAATTAATTTTAAGTGCCAAGATGCTGGAAGTAGTGGTAAGTAATAATCGTACAGAGACTTTGAGCGCGCTTGAAAATCTTGCGGGCAAACCCTCTCAATCTACCTGCTGTCGGCGATCGGGTTTTTTCAACAAATATCACTCTTATGCCCCTGCCCCCTGATGTTTATTCCCTCCCTCAGTCAGGTCATTAACCGCAATCCCCTCACCGTCACGCCTGGGACGCCCGTAGAAGAGGCGATCGAGCTGATGAGCAGCACAGGAGCCAGTTACGTCCTTGTGGTAGAACCGTGCGGGAATTCTCAACTCGGAAATCTCACGAATGGGAATTCTCCACAATCGTCGGTACAGTCGGGTTTCTATAAGGGCATAACGCGTTTACTGCCATCCGCCAATGGGTTTAGTCGCAACGGCTCTTCTCCTCCCTCTGGAGGCGGCCAGATGGTGCTGGGGATTTTTACAGCGCGAGATGTGGTACAGCTAAATTCGATCGGCGCTGCTTTGAGGGGATTCGCGATCGAGCAAATCATGGTCAGAACCGTAACTGTAGCCCGAGAATCGCAAATCCCCGATTTTTTTGCCTTAGCAAATCTGCTGGATAAAAATCAAATCGGCCATTTGCCCATCGTCAACGATGCTGAAGAACTTGTCGGTTTAATTAGTTCTCAAAGCTTGATGCAATTGTTGCAGGAATTTGGGGGATCTGCACAAAAATCAAGCAATACTTTGCCATCTGCACCGGTCTTCGCTTTCCCTCCGCCGCTGCCAATTTCCGATCTGAAATTAGAGCTACCAGCTCATTTAATTAAACTTTATCAAATTCCTCAAATCGCAGCTTCACGAATTATTCACGCTCCAGCTTCTGCTTCGGTTCGCTATTTGGCGCAACTGATGTTTAGACACAATGTTAGCTATATATTAATCACCCAAACCCCGGAACAAGACTCGACTGGTGCTGCTATAAATCCTAAATCTACAAATCCCAATCTCCACAAACTGGTTGGGGTGGTAAGTTCGCGGGATATCGTGCAGTTGCAGGCCCTGGGAGAAGACTCGAACAAAATTAAAGCGGGAGCGATTTGCAGCAGTTTGCCGTTAGTTCGATCGCACTCTACCCTGGAAGCAGCCATCGCCTTGCTGCAAAAAAACTACTGTCAGTTGCCTTTATTGGTCATCAACGAAAACAGTCACCCGATCGGGCTTGTCAACCCTAAAACTATTTTGTTACAAGCGCTGGACTCAAAATCTCTGCATTCGGGCTTGATCGCTTTACAACGTCAACTAGAGTCTAGCAACGCCCAATACAAAAGACTCTCGGCAGAAATACAGCTTCTTCCGGCGGCAAATCGCCACCTCCCAGGCTCAATTACTCCAAACAGTTTCATCGATCGCCCAAATCTCCCGGTTGCTGTCAACAATCAGGGAATTTGGGATTGGAATCTCGAAACAGATGAGTTTTTTTATGCAGCGCAGTGGCAAGAAATGCTGGGCTACAAAGAAGGAGAAATCTCGAATCGCCGATCGGAATGGTGGAGTCGCATTCACCGAGATGACATAGACTCCGTAAAGGCCGCTTTAGAAAATCACTTCGCCCAAAAAACAGCGGATTTTTCAGCCGAATATCGGATGTACTGCAAAGACGGGGGCATCGTCTGGGTACTCAACCGGGGTCAAATTTTGCGCAGCGCTGCGGGGAAACCGCTCAGGTTCGTCGGAACTCATACAGATATTACTCCAAACCAGCAGTTACAACTCAAAAACCGCGATCGAGATAAATTTCAAATATTCGATTCTTTAAAAGCAACAGTAATTTTCCAGATGGATACGGTGGGGGTTTGGACATTTCTCAACCGCGCTTGGACTGAAATTACGGGTTTTTCGGTTGCCGAAAGTTTGCAAACTAATTTTTTAGATTGGGTACATCCAAGTGAGCGCCCGCTATCTGCAAATTTATTGGAGTCTTTGCTGTCTGGGAAGTCGGAATTTCATCGGCGAGAATTGCGATTTAAGTGTAACTCGGAGTTGGGCAAAAACGAATTGGGAATTCACAGTAATTCGGGCTTTATTTCTGTTGAAATATTTGCCCAAGTCCGGCTGAATTCCCAAGGTGAAATAGCGGGAATTTTAGGGACTTTGCATGATGTCTGCAATCGCGTCGAAGGGGTTGAGGAACTGCGAGAAAGCGAGCGGGCAATTCGATCGCTCTACGAGGTAATGGTGGGCTCTGAAGGCTCTTTTGATGAACGCACGGCTCGGTTTCTGGCAATGGGTTGCAGTCAGTTTGGCATGGATATCGGTCTGTTGGGCAGGGTTTTGGGCGATCGCTACGAAGTGATGGCGGCCTATGTACCGGAAGATTTTCCCTTCGGATTTGCCAAAGGAGACGGTTTTGCTTTGAGCAGAACTTTTGAGCGAGAGGTTTTGCGATCGATCGAACCTATTTGTATCGAATCAGCCGGTACTACTCAGTGGCGGTACCACCCAGCCTATGCTGTGCGCAGGCTGGAGGCTTTTGTGGGCACTCGGGTAATAGTACAAGGTCGAGTTTTTGGCACTTTGAGCTTTACTTCTCGCACCGCTAAACCTCCTTTGAAACCGCTGAATTTTGAAATTTTAAAGTTGATGGGCAATTACATCGGTGCCGAAATTGCTCGGGAAGAGCGAGAGCGAACTTTGCAGCGGCAGTATCAGCGGGTTTTGCTGCTGAAACAAATCACTCAAAAAGTGCGATCGACCTTAGATACTCAAGAAATTTTTCAGACTACCGCCACCCAAATCGGCCGTGTATTCGGCGTCAATCGCTGTACAATTCACACCTATCTTTCCCAACCTTATCCCCACCTTCCTTGCGTCGCAGAATACTTAGAACCAGGTCACGAATCGGCTTTAGATTTAGAACTTTCTGTCACTTACAACCCCTACACAGAAAAACTACTCGCTGAAGATATAGCCCTAGCATCTCCCGATGTGTTTACCGATCCTTTGCTAGAATCTTCCGTGCCGATGTGTCGCCGCATTGGATTGAAATCTATGTTGGCAGTTCGCACTTCCTATCAAGGAAAACCGAATGGAATTATTACTTTACATCAGTGCGATGCAACTCGGCAGTGGACTCCCGACGAAATTGAACTGCTAGAAGATGTTGCCGCTCAAGTCGGAATTACCTTAGCTCAAGCACAACTTTTAGAAACGGAAGTGCAGCGACAGCAACAACTCGCAGAGCAAAATGAAGCTCTGGAACAAGCCCGACAAGCTGCGGAAGTTGCTAACAGAGCTAAGAGCGAATTTTTGGCGACGATGAGTCACGAAATTCGCACTCCGATGAATGCGGTAATCGGGATGACTGGTTTACTGCTGGACATGGAATTAACTCCAGAACAGCGGGATTTTGTGGAGACAATTCGCACTAGCGGCGATGCTTTGCTGACTATTATTAACGATATCCTGGACTTTTCCAAGATTGAATCGGGAAAAATGGATTTGGAACGCAGCCCCTTTGAGCTGCAAAACTGTATCGAAGAATCTCTGGAATTGCTGGCTCCGAGAGCATCAGAAAAAGGTTTAGAGTTGGCTTATTTTATTGACGATTCGGTTCCCAAAAATATTTTAGGAGATGTCACGAGGCTGCGCCAAATATTGGTGAATCTACTGGGAAATGCTGTTAAATTTACAGAATCTGGAGAAATAGTTGTCTGTTGTACGGCTAGGACAATTGAGGTCTTAGCTGCTAAGAGTTCGCCGGAAATAACTAATATTCTAGAACCGCAACCGCTAGCAATTAATCAGAGAAAGTTAGCAAGTACCACACAATACGAAATTCAATTTGCTGTCCAAGATACGGGAATTGGCATTCCGTCAGACCGGATCGATCGCCTATTTAAAGCTTTTTCGCAGGTGGATGCTTCGACAACCCGACATTACGGTGGGACGGGTTTGGGACTGGCTATCAGCCAGCGATTGAGCGATTTGATGGGGGGTAAAATGTGGGTGGTTAGTCAGGTTTGTACGGCTATTCCTAAGTCTCAACCGGCAGTTTCGGCGATCGGACAAAGCACCGCAGGAAGGGCGCCTGGGGGATTTACTCCGCCGTCGGTATCGGGTTCGGGTTCGATTTTTTATTTTACGGTGATTGCTGAAGCCACCCAGAGCCGCACCGAGGAAAAACTGCCGGAATTTGCTGCTGGTAAGCGTTTGTTAATTGTCGAACACCATGCCATTAACCGGCAAGTTTTGATCCGCCAAGCTGAGTCTTGGGGAATGATACCCGTGGCTGTAACTTCGGGTGCTGAAGCTTTGGAAATCATTAAAGACAACTCAGCGATCGATTTGGCTATTTTGGCGATGAATCTACCAGATATGGACGGTGTAGCTTTGGCTGTGGAGATTCGGAAATTTGAGCTGAGCAATTTGTCTAGCGGGGACGGGTTAAATCCGAATGCGATTAAAGTTAAAAGCCCTCGCAAAGTTCCGCTACCTTTGGTGCTGTTTACTTATTTGAGTAAGGCGGAAGTTTGGAAAAAACTTGAAACTACAGAAGTACATTTTTCAGCTTTTTTAACTAAGCCTCTAAAACAGTCGCAGTTTTATAATGTGTTGCTGCAAGTTTTTGGATATGTTGCCGGCAAAAGCGGCAGGGGAGAACTTTCAAATGTGGCGACTTTGACTTCGGGATTGAAGTATTTTGAAAATTCTCAAGAACACCACCGCGTGCAGCGGACGCCTGCGGTATTAAGGCAGGTTGCGAACAATTTTGCCGGACGGGATGGAGCTAATTCTCGTCAGATTCGGATTTTACTGGCCGAGGACAATGTGGTGAATCAAAAAGTCGCTACGCATTTGCTAGACAGGATCGGATATCGGGCTGATATTGCAGCTAATGGGTTGGAGGTTTTGGAGGCGTGTAAGCGGCAATCTTATGATGTTGTGCTGATGGACGTGCAAATGCCGGAGATGGATGGGTTGGAAGCAACGCGCCGCCTTTGTCGGGATTGGCCTGCTAACAAGAAGCCGAAAATTATTGCGATGACTGCTAATGCGATGCAGGGCGATCGCGAAAAGTGTCTGGAAGCAGGTATGGACGATTATATTACTAAGCCAGTGCGCCGGGAAGACTTGGCGATCGCCCTGAGCAAGTGCCAACCACTGGATCGGGATGAATTAGATACGGTTACTCAGCTAAAAAGTCCAGAGATTGCTGACAAAATTGACAGTGTGGCTACTGCATCTTCCAACTTTCAACCGGGAGTAGATTCGCCGATTAATTTTGATGTTTTGCAGAATCTCCGCGAGCTAGATGATGAGGAAGATCCGGATTTTTTGGGGGAGTTAATTCAGATATATTTGTTAGATGCACCGCAGCATTTGGCAGCAATGAAGGAGGCTATTTTTCTCGGCGATGCTGATAGTTTGAAGCTGGCTTCTCACACATTGAAGTCGAGCAGCGCCAATTTAGGAGCCGTGTCTTTTTCTGAAGTTTGCAGGGAATTGGAGTATATGGGTCGCATCGCTGTTGAGTCTGGAGGGGAACACGTTTTTGATGCTAGTGTGGCGCGCGATCGACTGTTACAAGCCCAAGCCGAGTGGGAAAAAGTGCGATCGGCTTTTGAAATTGAATTGGAAACGGGGAAATTGCGATCGCAAATGGGGTAATTTGTTGGTTGTTGGTTGTTATTTGTTATTTATGAGTTTTTGGTTAGGAGTTTCAATTACCAATGCTCAATTCCCAATTCCTAACTCCCAATTCCCAATTCCCAATTCCCAATTCCCATATTTAACTTTCGCCTAAATACGCTTTGCGAACAGTTTCATTTGACTGCAAATCGCTAGCAGTACCCGCAACTACAACCTCACCAGTTTGGATGACATAGCCTCGGTGAGCCACACTTAAAGCCATGCGGGCGTTTTGTTCTACGAGTAAAATAGTTGTTCCTTGGGCGTTAATATCGCGGACGATCGCAAAAATTTGACTGACTAACATCGGCGCCAAGCCCATACTCGGTTCATCCAACAATAACAGACGAGGGCGCGACATCAAAGCCCGGGCGATCGACAACATTTGCTGTTCCCCACCGCTGAGAGTACCCCCTTTTTGACTAATTCTTTCTCGCAAACGGGGAAATAAATTTAATGCTTTTTCCATATCAGATTTGATACCGAGAGTATCGTTGCGGAGATAAGCGCCCATTTCGAGATTTTCTTGTACAGTCATGCGCGGAAAAATCAGCCGCCCTTCAGGACTTTGAGAAATACCCAAACGGACGATCGCCTCCGTAGACAGCGATTCCAAAGGCTTTCCTTCAAATAATACAGTACCTTGACGCGGGCGCAGCAGTCCTTGAATCGTGCGGAGAGTTGTAGTTTTCCCCGCCCCGTTGCTACCGATTAATGTCACAACTTCTCCCTCCTTAACTGTTAATGAGACTCCTTTGAGGGCGTGAATATTTCCGTAATAGGTGTGAATGTCTTTGATTTCTAGCATAATTACTCTTTGTCGGCTATCTTTATATAGATTTTAATCAAAGCATGGACATATTTACCATTACCCATTGGCATCTTCTTCTTTTCCCAAATATGCCTCAATCACGCGAGGATCGGCGCGGACTTCTGCCGGAGTTCCCTCCGCAATTTTGGTGCCGTATTCCATAACGCTTACGCGATCGCTAATTCCCATTACCACTTTCATATCGTGTTCAATTAGCAAAATACTCAAATCCAACTCATCCCGAATTCGGTAAATAAAACGAGTCAAATCGGCCGTTTCATTCGGGTTCATCCCCGCAGTCGGTTCATCCAAAAGCAAAACTTTCGGGTCAGATGCCAAAGCCCTCGCAATTTCCAATCTGCGCTGGTCGCCGTAGGAAAGGTTTTTTGCCAACTCCGGCGCTTTCTTCACGCCTAAACCGACAAAATCCAGCATATTCAGAGCTTTTATTTTAGCTTCCCGTTCCTCCAAAATTACAGCCGGAGGCCGGAGGATTGCACCCAACAAACCAGCTTTTAAGCGGCAGTGTCTGCCTACTAAAACATTATCCAGCACCGTCATGTTGTTGAACAATCGGATATTTTGAAAAGTTCTCGCAATCCCGAAAGTTGTCAGGCGATCGGGCGGTAAACCGGTAATATTTTTATTTTCAAGTACCAACTGGCCCGCACTCGGCTTGTAGATGCCAGTAAGCATATTAAAGAATGTGGTTTTCCCTGCACCGTTAGGGCCGATCAAACTGGCGATCGAGCCTTTTTCTAAAGTTAAGCTGACTTGATTTACCGCAGTCAATCCGCCGAATCGCATTGTCAGTTGCTGTGCTTCTAATAATGACATTTTGGTTGTGTTTCCTAATATTATTTTTGAGTTTATCGGGTAGGGTGCGTGACAGTTGTAGGGTGCGTCAGTCTTGAGATTAGTACAAAAAATTCAATTTTTTTAACTAGCGCACCCTACCTGATGCTATTGATTTCTCGCATCTGCTAAAGACTCATTACTAACCTCACCATCATCATGCAATTCAGCTTGATGAATTTTATCGGGAATCAGTCCTTCTGGGCGGACAATCATCATGACAACTAGAGTTAAACCGAAGAGAAATAAACGCATTTGAATCGGGTCTAAACTGGTGGCCAGAAAGTCTGCTAACTGGGGGATTGCAATTCTCGGTAGTACAAAAGTATTCAGAAAACCTTTGAGGACTTGGGCGAGTTGGGGTAGATAAAGCCGATCGGCAGACATGATAATAATCGCGCCCAAAATCACCCCAGTCATGTTCCCCAAACCGCCTAAAATTACCATACACAGGATGATTACTGAGACTGAGAAGTCGAAGACGCTGGGAAAAATCGCGCTGATATATGCGGCGTAAAACGCGCCTGCAAACCCCGAAAATGTCGCTCCCATCGCAAAAGCCGAAAGTTTGGTTTTGACGAGGTTAATGCCCATTGCGCTCGCCGCTAATTCATCTTCGCGCATGGCATTCCAGGCTCGTCCTAAGCGGGAATCTCTCAGGCGCGAAATCATGAAGTAAGCGAAGACAACCAGGAGTAAAATTAGGTAATACCAGGGAAAGTAGTTGCCGGTAGTAAAACTGCCGATGATGGGGAGAGATGGACGCCCGATCGGGTTAATTCCTGCTTCGCCGCCGGTGAGGTTAAAAGGTCGATCGCACCCAACGAGACATAACACCAATTCCGGTTTCCCCAACAACGAAGCCACAATCTTTGAGACTGGTTCGTCGATCCGAATCGCGGTTAAATTCCTAAATACCACCGGGATAATTTCGCCAAAACCGAGGGTGACGATCGCCAAATAGTCGCCCTTGAGCCGCAGTGTGGGAATACCCAGGATGACGCCCGATAGACCAGCTACACCGGCTGCGATCGGCAAAACTATCCAAAAGTTCCAAGCAATATTTACCTGTCCCGAAGATAGCAAAGCCGTGGTGTAAGCACCGATCGCAAAAAACGCCGCATATCCCAAATCCAACAAACCCGCAAAACCGACAGTAATATTCAAACCCAGGGCCAACATAATAAAGATTTGAATCTGTACTACGGTAGCAATCCAACCAGTTTTAGCTTGAAGATCGATGAACGGAAACAGAATTAGAATAAAAGCTAATGTTACCAAAGTTGCCAAGCGCTGGCGATCGTTTGGTAAACCCTGTAGAGCACCCATTAATGTAGCGGTAAAAATGGCGATCGCCAAACTGCAAATTCCGTACAGCAGCGTTGTCGGCAAATCCACCGCAGATTGACCCGAAAATGGTCTAATTACCACTCCTTCGAGGACGCTAGCAACTAACAGCCAAACTCCCAATCCCAATCCGGCTAAACTGCCAATTGTCGCACCCATTTTCGGGTTGTAAACCTTCTGTTCTTGACAGGCAATAAAGCCTGCGCCGGTACCCATCAGCCAGCCGATGACAGTGCCGCTCCAACCGCCGAATAGGAGGACTGTCAAAGAGGCGATCGCTCCTAGAATACCACTCGATTTAATTGCTTGGATTATCTTGTTTGACATAGCAGGAAGTTATTAGTGATTAGTCGTAGAGTGCGTCGCCACAAAGAATCCCTCAAAAAAATAAACAATCGATGAGCGACGCACCCTACCATTAGTCATTAGTCACTTTTGAGTGATTAGTCGTAGGGTGCGTCGCCACAAAGAATCCCTCAAAAAAAATAGACAATCGATGAGCGACGCACCCTACCATTAGTCCTTAGTCACTTTTGAGTTCGATTATTGCACCAAAAGCGACGAAAATTCAAATATACTGGAACTGTTACCACAACACACTTCAAACGGGCGATCGCGATATGGTACAAGCTCCTCAAAAAACTATCACCCTGGACGAGTTTTTGCAACTGCCAGAAACCAAACCCGCTAGCGAATACATCAACGGTGCGATCGTCCAAAAACAGATCCCACAAGGAAAACACAGCACAATTCAGGGTAGACTCGTCACAGTCGCAAATCATCTCGCACAGAAACCACAAATTGCCCTAGCCTTACTAGAACTTCGCTGCACCTTTGGCGGATGTTCTATCGTTCCCGATGTCGCGATTTTTGCTTGGAATCGGATTCCCCTAGACGCTGACGGCGAAATTGCCAATACATTTAATACTCACCCAGACTGGACAATAGAAATTTTGTCCCCTGACCAAAGCCAAACCAAAGTCACAAACAATATTTTGCACTGTTTGAATGCCGGTTGTCAGATGGGTTGGTCGATCGATCCTGATGAAAAAAACATTTTAGCTTATCCCGCAGGACAACAGCCGATCGCACTGCAAGAACCGACAGATATACTACCGGTTCCTGAATTTATGGGCGAAATGCAGTTGACTTTAGGCGAAGTTTTTGGCTGGCTAAAACCTGGCTTTAGTATCGAACCGAAAATAGTGGAATCGAGTAAATAATAGGCGATCGCGCATATTCATTTCTTAATTTACGCACTACGCTGCTCAGTGCGATTTTCCTCAAGGGCGATCGGGATCAGATGAACCTCCAATCGCTGATTGAGCGCACTCGCAATTTTTTGCATAATTAAAAGCGAGTGTCCCTCATACTCAGCATCTTCAAGCTCCGCAATCACCGACTGTTTTGTCCCAATGCGATCAGCAAGTTGCTGTTGGGTCAATTCTGCTTGCGTCCGAACACGATAAATCAGTTGTGCAAGTTCTGCATTGAAAGAGGATTCCTTAATCATTTCCTCCATTTCAGGATCTTCAGAGGTCATTTGTTGAAGGATCTTCAGTGCATCATTTGTCTTCGCCATCTTCTGTTTCCTCCACATAGGTATGAACTGCTGGATTGGCTTCAAATTGAGCCTTTTGCTGAATTGCCCGCTCAATCTCTGTATCAGGGACTCGATCCTCATCTTTTGTGATGGCATGAGTCAAAATTGCTACATTCTGCCCAGAAAAGAAGTACAAAATGCGATACTGCACTCGAAGATGCTTTGCCCGTAATTCATAAATTCCGTCACGCAGATAATCTGCCACAGGTCTTCGTAACTCGTAACCTGTACTTGCTAGTTGTTGAATTCGCGCAACACAGTTGGCATAGCCTTTGCGATCGTGCTTCAGGAGGATCTTAAGCCATTCCAGAACTGGAGCCGCGCCATCTCGATCTTGATAAAAAATAACTTTTGTTTCGGGCACAGTTTTCGACCCTCGTCATCCACATTTACTTTATCATAATATTGCTATAATTAGCAGATTTGGTGATGCGAGGCAGAGCCTCTAGACATCAGTTCCCAGGCAGAGCCTGGGAACCAGTTAAATTGCTTGAATTATCTTGTTTGACATACCCCCTTTCTCCATTTCCAAATTACACTTTCTCCTGAACATTCTCGCCCAACAAACCCCCAGGCCGAAAAGCCAAAATCACCACCAAAACCCCAAACACCCAAGCATTAGTCCAGCGACTCGACAAATACTGATCGCTCAAAGACGACAAGACCCCAATCAAAACCCCTCCTAACATCGCCCCCACAATATTACCAATCCCCCCCAAAACCGCCGCCGTAAAAGCCCTCAGACCCGCCGTAAACCCCATCGTAAACACAATCGTATTGTTATACAAACCCACCAAAATTCCAGCCGAACCAGCCAAAGCCCCACCAATCAAAAAAGTCAGAGCAATAATCTGATCGACATTAATCCCCATAATCTTAGCAGCATCACGGCTTTGAGCTGTTGCCCGCATCGCCTTTCCCAGACGAGTGTACTGCACGAAAACATGAAGCAAAACCATCAAGACTACAGCCACCACCAATACAATTAAATCTTTCGTAGTAAATACAATACTTGTTTGAATTCCCATAGCTTTGAGAATATCAACTCTCGGCAACAAATCTGGGAAACTTTTCGGAGCCGCCGAATTAGAACCCATCACCGGAATAAAAGCTTTCAATCCTCCCCAAAATAATCCCATATTTTGGAAAATAAAAGAAACTCCGATCGCCGAAATTAACGGAGCCAAGCGAGGAGCATTTCGCAAAGGTCGATAAGCATACTTTTCGACAACAATATTCAGTCCAGCACAAAACAGCGAACATACAACCAAAGCGACTAACATCACCGGTATCGCAACACTTAAAGGTGCGCCGTCTTGAATACCAAAAGCTCCGAATACAGTCAGGGAAGCAAAAGCACCCAACATATACAAATCGCCGTGAGCAAAATTGATTAACTCAATAATGCCGTAAACCATCGTGTAACCCAAAGCAATAATTGCAATCAGCGCACCGTTGACCAAACCTACTAATAACTGTTGAATCAGCACTTCTGGGCTGCGGACTATTTCACCAATAATTTTGGGTAAGTCAAATCCGGCGATCGGGCCTAACAACAAAACTATATACGCTACACCTATATATAAGAGAATACTTTTCCAGTTTTTCATGATTATTCGTAATTGGTCATTGGAAATAGGTTTGTAGTGAGGACTTCAGTCCTTATACTCGTTACCAGGCAGAGCCTGATAACGCAGATATGGAGGCTCTGCCTCCAATTTTCCTAGTAGAAAAGCGAGGCAGAGCCTCTAGACATCGGTTCCCAGGCAGAGCCGGGGAACCAGTTAATTTAGAGTAGGGGCAATTCATGAATTGCCTCTACATTTCGGAGGCAAATCATACTCCAAATCAGCAACTCACAACAGACTAATTATTCAGGCTTGAGTGGACTCACAAATTCCCACTTACCAGCTTTAACAACATTTCCTGACATAGTAGTCAAGCTAGTGTCGCCATTAGCATCAAAACTCCAAGTGCCCAGAACACCGTTAAAATCTTTAGTTGCCAAAACAGCATCGCGGATCGCAGCGCGGTCATTTTTACAGACCTTATTAATTGCGCCGATAATCACCTTAGCAGATTCAAAAGCATAAGCTGCATAAGCTTCTGGTTCAGCATTAAATTTTGCCTTGTAGCTTTGGTACCACTTCGCGCCCTCGCCAGTCAATTCTTGAGGAGGCAAGCCGCCAAAAGTAGCGTAAACTCCTTCGGCATCTTTGCCTCCGGCATCAATTAAAGCTTGATCTTTAATGCCGTCCGGGCCCATGAGTTTAACTGCGCCCGCAGTCATTCCGACATTTCTCATGTCTTTAATTATTTGTCCGGCATTGCTTTGGGTAGTGCCGCCAAAGTAAATCATGTCGGGATTTAAAGCTTTGATCTTATTCATTAAAGCTTTGTAATCACTAGCTTTGATATCAATTCCCTCGCGGCCGAGGACTTGAATTCCCGCAGTTTTAGCAGTTGCTTCAAAAACGTCCGCAACGCCTTTGCCGTAGAGTTCTTGATCGTCGAGGATGTAGACTTTTTTAACTCCTAAAGATTTCGCCCAGTTGGTGGCGACAGCACCTTGGAGGTCGTCTGCGGGGACAACGCGGGTGAAATTGCGAGTCCCTGCGGGGTAATAAACGTTGGGTTCTTTGGGTTCGCCTTTTCCTGGTTTGGTCAAGCCCGGATAGGTGTTTGCCGGACTGACCATCACTACATTAGCTTGGTTGAGCACGGGGATTGAAAGTTTGGCGGCACCTGAGTTGTAGTGACCGATCGCAGCAACGATCGAACCATCGGCGGCGACTTTGTTAGAGTTCGATGTGACTTGGCTTGGGTCCCATTTGCCGGCCGCTGCGGTGGCGTCATCGAGAACTTCGTATTCGATTTTGATTTTGCCGTCGCAAGCTTTGGAGTCGGTTTCGGCGAGGGCTTGTTTGATGCCGTTGACCATTGTTTGAGCTTGACCCAAGGCGCTACCCGTCATCGGCAGCATGGAGACTATTTTGACGGTATTTGGGTCTCCGGGGCTGCTAACGGCGACGGGAGAGGCTGCGGGAGAGCTTCCAGGACTGGCTCCGGGAGTTGTGGCGGTGGGTGTTTGCGGACTCTGACAACTGGCGCAGAGGGTGGCTATGCCGGCGGCGAGGAGTAATGTCCGCAGCCGGGAGGTATTGAGATGCTGTGTTGGGTTGGTTTTTGTGGATGTGGGACTTTTGCCCCCTGATTGCTGTGAAAAGTTCATAGCTTGGTTGGTTTGTTGCTGGCGTTTTTGCATATTTTTCACTCTAATCAGTATGTAGTCAAGAGTTAGCACAAGTTTGAAAAATTTGTGTCAACTCTTAAAAACACACCGCTGCGACAACATCAGGACTTTTGCCATATCTCCTGTCTGAGGGGCGGCGACCGTACAATACAATGCGTCAGTTTAGGATTCCATTGCGGTTAACTAGAGCCGCGATCGCAATTTCAGTAAATGTGTTGACATTGTGTATACAAAAAACTAAAATATGAATATCCTAGAGCTACTAGCTCTAATTACTGGTATGTCTAGCAAGAAGTAAATGTTATGCACCCATCAGCATCTGAAGGATCAGTCAGCCAAACTCGCGATGTGACAATCAACATTCGAGCTAAGCCGAATCAACGCGCTGTAATCGATCGCGCTGCCCAATTACAGGGAAAGAGCCGATCGGAGTTCATGCTGGAATCAGCTTACCAAAAAGCTCAAGATGTGATTCTAGACCGCTGTTTTTTTGGGTTAGATGAACTGAAATTTAAGCAATTTTTGGCGCTGCTGGATGCACCGCCGACGCCAAATCAGAAGCTAAGCGCATTACTAAAAACCAAGTCTCCGTGGGATTAGAGCGAAATTTCGACCAACTTTGCCCACCTGAAAAACTGAATTCGTTACATCAAATTGAGAGTTTTGACTCAGGTAACAGTCATTTAGATGAATGGCTGAAGCGTCGCGCCCTGAAAAATGAGTCAGAAGGGGCTTCACGGACTTATGTTGTTTGCGATCGCCAAACAGTCATTGCGTACTATTGTCTGGTAAATGGAGCAATAGCACAAACTGCTGCAACGGGTAAAGTCCGGCGCAATATGCCCGATCCGATTCCTGTTATGGTGATTGGACGGCTTGCAGTAGATCGCAACTGGCAAGGTTCTGGCATCGGACGCGCTTTGCTGCGGGATGCAATTCTTCGTACTTTGCAAGCTGCTGATATTGCAGGGATACGGGCAATTCTCGTACACGCTATCTCGGAAGATGCGAAGCAGTTTTACCAGAGGTGCGGATTTACTGTTTCGCCGATCGATCCGATGACACTCATGGTCAAAGTTAGCGATGCCATTGCTTCACTTTAGCTCAGACCTTAGTTGCTCTCGTTGGAGGTTTGCTCGCCCATGATTGAGTTACAAGCTGATTTAGAATATGTAATGAGCGATCGCCTAAAAGTATCTCTAGATGCGATCGCACAATTTTGCCAGCGCTGGAACATTATCGAATTTGCCCTGTTTGGCTCGGTGCTCCGGGATGATTTTCGTTCTGATAGTGATGTGGATGTACTGGTGACATATGAGCCATCACACCGCCTTACGTTTTCTCATTTATTGAGTATGGAGGAGGAGATCGAGGATTTATTTCATCGTTCGGTGGATTTGGTGGAAAAAAAGCAGTTAAAAAATCCTTATCGGCGATCGAACATTTTGAAAACCTATCGAGTCATTTATGCAAGCGGGCGATCGTGATAGTGTTTCAATTACGCTAGCCGATCTAATTTCTGAGTAAGAATCGCTACAGCCACTTCGTAATCCTTTCCGAGGAGGTAAGCGAAATGATAATAGCTGGCAAGATAGAAATCGCAACCAAACTTCTGATAGCGATCGCAGATCGCCAGAAATCCATAACGGGCATCGCTGGGCTTTGTGAACCAATCACAATGGTAAGAGTCCTGAAGAAACAGGGTGAGTGTCTGTTGGTCAGCACTCGGAATTAATCGAATGGGATCGATGCTGGCATGGTGCGATCGCGGCACTGGCAGCAGCAAGTTATACTCTTCAACTGTGAGAAAATCTGCCAGACTATCTTCGGTGCGATGAAAATAGGATTCCTCCGGTAACTTGAGAAAATGGTGCCACGCCATCCAAAATTCGTGTTTGCTGTCAAATCCTGGATCGATATCTAAACGCCACTTTTGGTCTTGACATAAATCATCAAGAACATCTTGGGGCAAATCCGTGAGTTTCATAATAGTTTCCCTCTAATCCTTTTAACCACCTAGATCGACTATTATAAATGATTAGATTCTTAGAGTTAGAGAGTGTTGATGAGCGATCGCACAAACACAAGATGCACGATCACCTCATTGCAACTTTTCCCAAATATCAACTCGACTGCGAAATCAAATCCGAATCTTTTTTTTCCTTTGACCGATCGACTGTAAAGTCTTCATAGTACGATCGCTCAGTATTCACATCCCACAAATCGTGCTTTTCCCCCAGAATATTTCTCGCCGCCAGCAACCCAGTCAGCATAGAATGGTCTTGATTGTTGTATCTGTGCATACCGTTTCGCCCGACCGTCTGCAAATTCTCAATTCCCTTCAAAAAACCTTCAAGCACCCGCAAGTGTCCGCGATACTCGCCATCATAAACTGGATAAGCCTTCGGTTGCCGTATCACAACTCCATCCTCAACATCCCCAGTTTTTGCTAAACCCAAACCAACTAACTCGCGAGTTGCTAATTCCACAAGTTCCGCGTCCGACATTTCCCAAATATCGTCCCCTACGCTACAGAAATATTCCATTCCCAAACAACTTTTGCTCGCGTCGGGAACTAAAGCAGCACTCCAATTCTTAAAGTTTTGAATTCGTCCAACTTTGACTTCGGGAGAATGAATGTAAATCCAGTTGTCGGGAAACAAGTCCTTGCGATCGACAATCAGCGATACAATCAAAAAATCTCGATATTTGAGCGATCGCGCCGCGTGCAAAACCTCTTCTGGCGGCTGCGGATATAGTCTTGCTACCAATGCCGAGATCGGCATACTGGTAATGAAATTATCCGCCGAATATTGAACTAATTCTCCATTTTGCTCCGCAGTAACGCTGGTAATTTTATTGCCTTCACGCTGAAAGCTAATGACTTTAGTATCGAGATAAACTTTGCCATCTTTGCTTTCCACAGCCTCCGCGAACTTTTCCCACATCATCCCCGGCCCCAAAGCCGGATAATCAAACTCTTTGATTAAAGTTTTAGTATCATTACTACCAAACAAAGCATTAATAATCGCTGTCGTCAGCGACAATCCTTTAATCCGCTGTGCCGCCCAATCTGCTTGAATTTCCGAACAGGGAATTCCCCATACTTTTTCTGTATAAGTTTTGAAGAATGTTTTGTAGAGGCGATCGCCAAAACGATTGATCACCCACTGCTCAAAAGTTTTTTCTTCAGGAAGTGGCCAAATTCTCACTTTCAGATAGCTCAACAAAATTAGCAGACTTTCAAATATACCTAAATTAAATAAAGTATTGAAGGCACTTATCGGATAATTAAAAAAACGACCTCGATAATAAATTCTGGACAAGCGCGGCACTTTAATAAAATCATTTCCTAGTACCTCTTGCCACAACTGCTGTACGGCTGCAACTTTAGTATAAAAGCGATGACCCCCAATATCGAAACGATAGCCTTTGTAGGTTTCGGTGCGAGCTATTCCCCCAACTTTATCGCCTTTTTCGAGTACAACAGGGATGATGCCTTGCTTGACTAGCTCGTAAGCTGCGGTCAAACCGGCAGGCCCAGCACCGACGATCGCAACAGGATAATGTTTCACGCTTGCCTACCTCTAGCTTTTTATCTAACTATACGATCCTGTTATAACTTCTCAAATTGATAAATGCACCCGTGAATACCCTGATCAGCTATCGATCGACCTGATGTTGAAGGGCAATTTGCCTTAATTTATTCAGCGATACCAGCAAGCTAACTTTGCCAGTCAAGGGCTTTTTTTGGGATAAGTGGCGACCCGTGCCGATCGCAAATGCCAATCCACTATAAAAATAGAAAAGCCAGTGCCAAGGAATTGTTTTTAGGGCAAACAAGATACCGTGTTTTCGCCTAAAAAATCGGTAAAGCGGTGCATTAATTACTACCAATGGTATAGCTAGCAAGCCAGCGACTAGCAGACTGTTCAGCGACCAGCACGTCCCTAAAACAAAAAGCAGCACTGCATAAGTTAAAATCACGCTGATGCGATTTGAAACTTGCAAGTTGAGGTCGTTATTCAATTGGCGATCGCGCCAAATCAGCTCAGTCCAAGGCAGCGCTCGGTAAAAAAAGTCAGCTTTCACCATCCCCATCGGTTCCCAGCGCTTTAAATGCTTCACCTGCAATGTTTTACACAGCCGAATTTTATAACCAGCTTGTTTCAAACGGTAGCCAAGCTCAATATCCTCGATCGAAGGTTCGCGATAATTCTCATTAAAGCCACCCATCTGCAAAAAAATTTCCCGGCGAATCAATCCACAAGCGCCCCAAAAGGTCGAAGCTTCTTCGTTACCTGTTTGGTGCACGTAGTGGTGCATCAGATTTCTATACTGCGACAGAAACCCTGGATCTCCAGGAGCATCATCGTAGGAACCAATGGCCGCAGCTAAGTACGGATTATTTTTAAAGACCGATTTGGCATAACCCACAGCTTCAGAACAAACAGCGACATCAGCATCGACAAAAAACAGAATATCTCCCTTAGCAGCTTGAGCTCCCAAATTTCTGGCTCGGGCGGGCCCCCCACATTCGGGCATCCTGATTAATTTAGCGCCAAATTCCTTAGCCAAACGCCAGGAACCGTCACTTTCACCATCTGCTACTACAATAATCTCGATCGGTCTTGGTACAGCTTGAGCCAGTTTTGACAAACAGGTGCGGAAGTAAGAACCCCCGTTGTGGACTGGGATAATCACTGATACAGTCGGGTCGGCGGTAGAAATCATCACCTAGTTCTTTTAAACTGCATGGAAAAAAAATTGCTTGGATTTTACTGGTGCTATTTCACGAAGGGTAAAATCAGCTCTACTTTTTCGTTTATAACCCGATTTCTGTTTCTATTCAACTAAATTCTTTACTAGCGTTTTTGACTGCATTTTTCCCCGTTCGTACCTGCATTCTACGCCACATCTTGCTGAGAATGACCCGATCGAGACAACAGCTTTACAAAATCTTTAAATACATGATTATTTTTGTAAACCTTAGAAAAAGCCTTGCCAGCTATGGTGTCTGAAAGTGTTCCACCGCAGAAAACTTTGAGCTTACAACTACGTAGTTAGTATAATATACAACATTCTTATACTGAGACTCACCTGCCGTCAGGACTTTGCCGGTACAATTCGGCGAGTGAGTCATACACCAAGTCTGTATTCCGATTGCTGTATTAATGCACATTTTAGGAATTTTGGCAATATATTTTAAAATGTAGTAAGTAAGTCGGCGGTGTACGATCGAGCTTAACTAATTTGCTAACATACCGTTAGCTCATTCCCTTTGGGCCAAAACTTTCAGACAAACAAGTTTTGAGATTACATGAACATATCCAAAAACGATTTAAATCAGCCTTTAATTTCAGTCATCATACCAGCCTACAACGCTGAAACTTTCCTAGCTAAAACATTAGAATCAGTCTTATCTCAAACTTATCAAAACATCGAAATTTTAGTAGTTGACGACGGCTCTACAGATACAACAGCCGAAATAGTCAAATCTTTTGCTCAAAAAGATAACCGAGTCAGCTTATTGCAGCAGTCAAATGCCGGAGTCGCCGCCGCTCGCAACCTAGCAATAGAAAAATCTAGAGGCGAATACATTGCTCCCATTGATGCCGATGATATTTGGTATCCGCAAAACCTCGAAAAACAAGTGAAATGCCTGAATTCCTCAGCACCATCTGTCGGAGTTGTCTATTGCTGGTCAGTTGATATAAATGAAAAAGACTTGCTCACAGGTGGATTTTACAACTCCACCATCGAAGGAGAAGTTTACACAGCATTAGTTTATAAATATTTTATCGGCAATGCCAGCTCATCTCTGATTCGCCGCATTTGTTTTGAAAAAATCGGCGGCTACAACTGCAAACTCAAACTAGAAAACGCTCAAGGCTGTGAAGATTGGGAGCTTCACCTCCGCATCGCCGAACATTATCAATTTAAAGTAGTGTCAGAATATTTAGTTGGCTACCGACAAATTACCAGCAGTATGTCTTGCAACTTTGCAGCAATGGCAAAATCTCACTCTTTGATTATGGCAGATGTCCGGCAGCAACATCCCGAAATTCCTAATAGCATTTATCGCTGGTCTAGCAGTAACTTTTACATTTACTTAGCTGTCAAAAGCAATCGCAGCGGAAATCACAGGAGTACATTGTCTTGGCTGTATCGAGCTTTCAAAGAAGACTTGTCAATGGCGCTATTGCGTCACAATTTGTATCTTTTGTCAATAGAAAGTATATTAAAAATGATAGTCTTTTCGCCAACTAAATCCGGCTTAGAATTAAAACAAATATCAAAATTAAGTGAAGGGATGATACTTGCTACCATTGAGAGCAGGATGAAAATCCACAGAATGTTGCCGTCCCAGGTATACGAAAGAATGCGATTCAACAGTTTAACAAAATGAAAACATGAACAATACCAATATGGTACAAATTTATAGGTAATCTCCCCTAGTTAGGATTGGTAGGGTGCGCATTGCGCACCTTACAATCAATCTAAGCGTGAGAAGCTGTAGGAGTTTTAGCTTGTGGCTGCTGGCCGTCTGGCGAAAGCGATTCCCCTTCAATAAACGATCGCAACATCCAAGCCATTTGTTCATGCTGTTCCATCAAACCAGTCAAAAAGTCTGCGGTTCCATCATCCTTAAACTCTTCACCGCACTGTTCGACGTGTTTGCGGAGATTGCGAATAACCAACTCGTGGTCATCAACTAAACGCGATACCATTTCCGTAGCCAAAGGCAAATCGCCGATATGTTCTTTAATCGAACCATACTTCAGAAAACCCTCAGCAGTACCAATTGGATAGCCACCTAAAGTTCTCACCCGTTCCGCCATAGCATCGATATTTACTGTTAAGGCTTGATAGTGTTCTTCCCACAACTGGTGGAGCGAGCGAAACTGCGGGCCAACTACATCCCAGTGATACTTTTTGGTTTTGATTAACAGCAGATAAGCATCTGACAAGTCGTGATTTAACAGTTCGATAACGCCTGCACGTTGCTCTTCAGATAGACCGATATTTAACTTACGCATTGAAACTGCTTCCTAGACTCTAAGTTTCCATTCATTAAAACAAATTTCCTCAGCCACTTACATCAACCCAGAGGACGATCGAACTTTGGTAAAATTGCTGCATTTCAGGTTAAAGTAATCGCAATATAGATACCTTAGATAGATGCGATGAAACTTTTTATTCCGGGCCGCCTTTGTTTGTTTGGCGAACACAGCGATTGGGCAGCCAGTTATCGCCCGCTGAATCCCGCTATCGAAAAAGGCTACACTCTGATTGCAAGTATAAATCAAGGAATTTATGCCGAAGTTAAGCAACATCCGACACACTTGATTTTGCGGTCTGCTTTAAATGACGGCACAAAAATTGAAGCTGCACTCCCGATAGAAAAAAATGCTCTGCTTGCTGAGGCAGAAACAGGCAGTTTTTTGAGTTATGCTGCTGGCGTAGCTGCGCAATTCCTGGAATATTACCCCGTACAAGGACTAGAAATTGATAATTATTTAACAGATTTACCAATTCAAAAAGGCTTGTCTTCAAGTGCCGCAATTTGCGTGTTAGTAAGCCGCGCTTTCAATCGCTTATACGATCTAAAAATGAACGTCCGCGCCGAAATGGAAATGGCTTATTTAGGCGAGATTGCCACACCTTCGCGCTGCGGTCGCATGGATCAGGGCTGCGCCTATGGAAATCGCCCGATTCTGATGATTTTTGACGGCACGGACATGGATGTTATTGAGCTAAAACTTGCCAAAGATTTGTTTTTTGTGATAGTAGATTTGGGCGCTAGCAAAAACACTCAAGAAATCCTGGCCAGCTTAAATCAAGCTTACCCTTTGGCTGCGAATGAAGTTCAAGAAAACGTGCAGCAATATCTCGGTGTAATTAGTTCTCAAATTACGCAAGATGCAGCCTCCGCTTTACAGCAGGGAGATGCGGTCAAAATCGGCGAGTTGATGAACGTTTCCCAGAGAGAATTTGATAAATATTTAATCCCGGCTTGTCCAGGGCAATTAACTGCTCCTGTACTGCACGAACTCCTGAACTATCAACCAATTGAGCCTTATATTTTGGGCGGGAAGGGAGTTGGTTCTCAAGGAGATGGGACGGCGCAGTTTATCGTGAAAGATGAGACAAGCCAGCAGCAAGTTATCGATATTATCAACAGCGATTTCCCCCATATGGAATGTCTGAAACTGACAATTGGTTCTCAGTACAGAGTCCACAAAGCTGTGATTCCGGCTGCCGGTTTCGGGACTCGGATGTTTCCGGCTACTAAGGCAGTGAAGAAGGAATTCATGCCAATTATCGATCGCGATGGCCGCGCCAAACCGATAATCTTAGCGATTGTGGAAGAAGCTTTGAGCGCGGGAATCGAAGAAGTTGGTATAGTGGTGCAAAAGGGCGATCGCACTTTTTTTGAAGATTTCTTTAAAACTCCCCCGTCTCCCGAACTTTTCCAAAAACTGTCTCGGGAAAATCAGGATTATAGCAAATATTTACAAGATTTAGGTCAGAAAGTTACAATTCTCACTCAAGATGTTCAGGAAGGGTTTGGACACGCGGTATTCTGTGCTAAAGAATGGGCGAACAACGAGCCATTTCTCTTGCTTTTGGGCGACCATATTTATTCGTCGCAAACTGAAAGCTCTTGCGCGCGCCAGCTATTGGATATTTACTCGCAAGTACAGCAAACCGTAATTGGTTTGAGAGTAACACAGGCTGAGGTAATTCATCACTACGGCTGTGCGACGGGAATTTGGCAGGAACCTGATTCTATTTTGTCTGTGACGCAACTTTACGAAAAGCCCAATATCGAGTATGCGCGGCAGCATTTAAGGGTTGAAGGAATCGCGGAAGATTTATTTTTATCGTTTTTTGGAATGTATGTGCTTGAGCCTAAAATCTTTGATTACTTGGCAGAACATAATTAATGGCAATTTTCGAGAAAGAGGCGAATTTCAGTTAACGTCGTGTTTGGATAAATTGCGCCAGTCTGAGGGAATTGCTGGTTATGTGGTGAAAGGGCGGTGTTTTGACACGGGATTGCCGGAGGTTTATCGGCAGACGCTGATTGATTTTCCTTTTTATAGCAGAAGCCAGGAGTCAGGAGTCAGGAGTCAGGAATCAGGAGTCGGATGCTTAACTATTAACGGTTTCAGCAATTGCCCAATTCCCGATGCCCAATTTCCGATGCCCAATTCCCGCTACCTCATCAGCTACATTCCCATATTTTCTGTTGTTGACCGCCCCGAAATTACATCAATTGTAACGAAACATTACAAGATGACGCTAAAACAGCATAGAGGCTTGACAGCAAAGAATTAAGCGGCTAATCTGATAAACATACCCGGGTAAGTCAATTCACAGTCCTATGCAAGAAAAGCAAAAAGTTACACTGTATCTTCCACCTGAACTGCATCGCCAGCTCAAAATCAAAGCCGCAGTAGAAACAGAACCGATGTCATCAATTGCAGAAAGGGCAATTGTATTTTACCTAGGAAACCCCGAACTGGTTGACGAAGTAGAAGCCTCCTATGGACAAACCCATCGGGTATACAACTGTCCAGAATGCACGGGTTCTGTGGTAATGCGAGATGGAGAACTGGCATCGGTAACAAGTCAGCCGAGCTTACTTGCTGAGCAGGACATTCCGGTAAAGCAAGTGTCGGGCGTCAGTGCCAGCACAGCCCAACCGGGAGAGGAAGAATTGGTTCCCTGCTAAGAATGCCTTGCTTGCCCGAAAAGCTAGAACTGAAACTTTCAGTAATCAAGCTAACGGCAGCATTGAGATTCAGCAAAGATAGCACCGTCTCTAGTGGGTCGAGGAATATGCAAGAAGAGATCAGTATTCTAATCCAAGCTCAATATCCTCTGATCTACCTCGTGACATCCGAGGAAGAGCGGTGTGAGCAAGCAATTTCGACAATAGCTCAAGCCAAACCACAGCGACGAGTATTTATCTGGACTGTAACTCACGGCATTGTAGAGTACGGTCAACCTCGAACCACCACCCAGCACAACACTGTCTCGCCAGAGGCAGCTATTGAATGGGTGATCAGGCAACGAGAACCAAACAGCAACGCTAGCATCTACATTTTCAAGGATTTGCATCCTTTTATCGACTCTCCTCCGGTAACGAGGTGGTTGCGCGATGCGATCGCCAACTTCAAAGGAACGCAAAAGACAATTATACTGATGTCTCCTTTGCAGCAAATTCCGATCGAGCTAGAAAAGGAAGTGGTGGTGTTAGACTTCGCTCTGCCAGACATGGCGGAACTAAACCAAGTATTGTCTAGCCAGTTGGAGCTCACGAAAGCGCGACGAATTACCACGGAAGGGCGAGAAAAACTCTTGAAAGCTGCTTTGGGATTAACCAAGGATGAAGCTGAAAAAGTTTATCGCAAAGCCCAAGTTTGCAAGGGACGGTTGACGGAAGAGGAAGTAGACATTGTTCTTTCGGAGAAAAAGCAGCTAATTCGGCGCAACGGCATTCTAGAGTTCATCGAAGAAGACGAAACTCTGGATGCAGTCGGTGGCTTAGAAGAATTGAAGCGTTGGCTGAGACAGCGTTCCAACGCTTTCACAGAAAGAGCAAGAGAATATGGTCTTCCCCAACCAAAAGGGATGTTAATTCTCGGCGTACCAGGATGTGGCAAATCCCTAATTGCTAAGACTACATCTCGCCTCTGGGGACTGCCCCTGCTGAGGTTAGATATGGGTAGAGTCTATGATGGTTCGATGGTAGGTCGATCGGAAGCAAACCTCCGTAACGCCCTGAAAACCGCAGAATCGATCTCTCCAGCCATCCTCTTCATCGACGAACTAGACAAAGCCTTTTCAGGAGGCACCGGCTCGTCCGACTCAGACGGAGGCACATCCAGCAGAATTTTCGGTTCCTTCCTGACTTGGATGCAAGAAAAAACTTCCCCAGTATTCGTAATGGCAACAGCCAACCGCATTGAGCGGTTGCCGGGGGAATTCTTGAGGAAAGGACGATTCGACGAGCTCTTCTTTGTGGATCTGCCTACAAAAGAAGAACGCCAAGATATATTCAAAATTCACCTGTCAAAGCGCCGTCTGGACATCTCTCGCTTCGATTTAGAGCAATTGTCCAACGTTTCCGATGGCTTTTCAGGCGCAGAGATTGAGCAAGGGCTAATCGCAGCAATGTATGAAGCCTTCGCTCAAGATAGAGAGTTTACGCAGCTAGACATCATCGCGGCCATTAAATCCACATTGCCACTGTCTAAAACCATGACCGAACAGGTCAGCGCCCTCCGAGATTGGGCGAGACAGCGCGCACGGCCCGCTGCATCTTCCGTCGCTGAATACCAGCGAATGGAATTTTAAAAGCTTTCTCCTGGTCCAAACAGGAGCAAAGGCTAGCAACAGCTAGCAGTTCGATTCAAGAGCCGCCCAGCGGCATCGTTAAATCTAGACCGTTGTTGTTTCTCTCTCAGTTTTATTAGGAGGAAATCCAATGTCTCACTTTAGCACTCTGCGTACCAAAATCACCGATGCCGAAATCCTGAAGGCTTCTTTGCGCGACTTGGGCATTTCAGTCAAGTCCGAAGCTGATGTTCGCGGCTACAACGGCCAACGTGTTCGCTCCGACATCGTGGCGATTCTCGAAGGTGAATATGACTTGGGTTGGTCTCGCAATAGCGACGGCTCCTTTGATCTGATTGCCGACCTATGGGGCGTCGCCAAAAAGCACAATCAAACTGAGTTGATCAACTCGATCAACCAGAAGTACGCAGTCAACAAGACCTTGGCAGCAGTCAAGCAACGTGGTTTGCAAAACGCCAACGTTAAGCTGGTAGTGCAAAACTAATTGATCTGCGCTGTTTCTAAGCTGGCGGGTTAACCAAACACTGGTTAACCCGCTTTTTGTTGGGATATTTTTTACGGGAAATCTACAAGCTGAAGGCAGTCATTCAATCGGGCGATGAGCTGGAATTGTCGATCGTCTGTTGATAAATTTCGATCATACGATCGACTTTGCGTTCCCAGTCGAAATGCTCCCGAACGCGCAAGTATCCAGCGCTACCCATACTCTGTCGCAACTCCGGCGACTGGGCGAGTTTCAGCATAGCTTCAGTTAGTCCTTTGACAAAGCCTTCTCTGGAATCTGGTTCTACTAAAATACCGCAAGTGGCATCGATATAATCGATCGGGCCACCCCAATTCGTCGCAATGACGGGTAAGCCGACGGCCATTGCTTCCATCACTACGGAGCCTCCAGGCTCGCGTAAACTAGGTAGCACCAGTGCATTGGCTTGTTGTAGTTTGATAGCGCACTGCTCCTGAGACAGCCAGCCACTGAATACAGCCCTGTCGCCCAACCCTAAACGAGCTGTTTGAGCTTCGAGTTCGGCTCGCATCTCGCCATCGCCGATGATTTCCAAGATTGCATCGGTTTTCGAGGCGACGGGAACGAAGGCTTCCAGCAGCAAGTCTACAGCCTTCCAGTCTGCCAGCCGCCCCAAGAAGACAAAATGAACTGGTTGATTGGGTGACTTTGATGCGGTAGAGTCCGATCGCCACACCGAGAAATCCACGCCGTTTTCCACAAGTTCAATAATTCTACCCTGTACCCCAGATGGAAGTGCCTGCTTCGTGCAATCGTTCGCCACCATCAGCGTCTCGGCTTGGATTTTACCGGGCAAAAGACGATTGAAGAAATCGACGAACTGGTGACCGATCGCAATTAAGATATCAATGGTTGGATTTTGGCGCGATCGTCGGAATGCCGGAGGAAACTTCACAGCCGTGTTCAACGGCCCCATCGCTACAGGCGCGCCCAATCCGAACATCAGCGAAGGGAATTTTGCCGAGACTGGTGTCGGTTCGTGTACAACATCAATCTGGTGTTCGCTCACCAGCCGCCGGACAATGCGCCGCTGCATCTGTTGTGTGTAGAGGTGGCTGAGCAAGCCTATAGTAGGTGCGCCTATCCTTGGAGGCAAGAATCCGCTGACATTGTTCAGCAGCCGGTGTATCCAAGTGTCAGGTACGAAGTGCATTCGATCGCAATCTTCGGGAAACAGCGCTTCGAGTTCAGCCTGGGTGCGTGAGTGAACTACTAACCATGTTTCTATTTGGCGCGATCGAAGTATTCGGAAATAGTGCAGTGGTAGCAATGATTCTCCACCAAATTTAGTTGAAGCATTTTGAGCAACAATGGCAATTCGCATCACTTTTTTACCCCGAAAGGACTAATAGACTACTTAGACTGAGAAGCTGCTTTTTCGCAAATCATTTTTTCATAAATCTCCACAATCTTTTCTGCCTTGCGATCCCATTCAAATTCTTTTGCCTTTTCCATCGACTTGGCTGACATACTTTCCCGGAGCTGATCATCTTCCACCAGAATTTTTATTTTGTTGGTTAATTCTTGGGTGAGATATTCTCTTGACTTTGGCTCGATCCTAAAACCTGTTTCTTCAGTTACATACTCCCCGATACCGCCGTTGTTGGGAACAATGCAAGGCAGACCGCAAGCCATCGCTTCCATCACCACTGCGCCACCAAACTCCCTGATCGAAGGAAAGCAAAAAATATCCGCCTGCCTGTAATATTCAACTGTTTCTTCTTGACCTACCCAACCCGCAAACTTGACTTTTTCTCCTAACTTAAGTTTCTCAACTTGAGTTTCTAAAGATTTTCTTTCTTGTCCGTCACCTACTATTGTCAAGCAAACTTTTTCTTTGACATTTGGTTCTAGTCTACTAACTGCTTCTATGAGAATGTCAGCACATTTGTAAGGAACTAACCGAGCTACAAACAGTAATTTTATCTGGCTGCCCTTTCTAACTTTTTTGGTTTCTGTTAAAAAACTGCTGGCAATACCGTTTTCATAAAACAGTTCAATTCGATTGTCGGGAATGGCAAACATATCTTTGAGCAGATTCAAAGTATATGTCGAACCTGCTAATATTTTATCGGCTTTTTTATAAGTTTCCACATAGCCCGGTATTAGCGATCTGCCCACAGCTCTAAAAAAGTTTAAGTAAGCATATTCTTGTTTCGCTATGTCTTCAAACCCAGGCGGAAAAGGAACGCCGCCATTGATCGGCCCAATCATTACTGGAGTGTGTGCGCAAGCCTTAATCACTTTGAAAGGGTATCGCGGCTGCATGGGAGTCATGGCATGAACTAAATCGTAATCTCCTCTCTGAATTTGATCCTTAAAAGCTTCATAAACTCTATGATTAAATTCTGCATAAACTGGATATCCTAAAACATTAGCTAAAGGCCAGTTATTTTTGCCTTTCATTGTCAGGCGGTCTACCACGATAGGAAAGTATTTTTTTGTCAGCTCGCTTTCCGCTATATAAGTAATGTTTTTGTGTTCTTTTAACTTTGACAGGGGAGTTTTATTTCTTTCGTGGGTAACCAGAGTTACATCAGCCAGTTTGCTAATTGCTTGAAAAAATTTGTAACCTACCAAAGGTACAGATGCCGCTTCGGGGTTGCACTGCTCTACAATTAATAAAATTTTTAATTTTTGATTGTTCATTGGTTGGATGCCTTTGTTTATAAATCGATATTTGTTGTAAATTGAGTTTTGAATTAATTACTCGATCGCCTGCGGTTTTTTTGAGGCGCGGGCGTCGGCTGTAGAGGTTGGAGGAAAAACCCGCCTCTACACCAACACGGGAGTCGGGAGTACAGGGGATAATTTGCAGAAAACACAAGTTAAGTTGATGGTGGCTGACCTACTTAGTAAACTTAGCACTAATTCTAACTTGCTCAATTGATTGGTTTGATGTCTTGTATTCTATCAAGTTGCTGCGCTGTCCCAACAAGCGGCGCTGGTGAAACTGAATCTGACCTTGCAACTGGGGAAATCTCCCCAACACGCAAGACATAGCATAAAGTGCAGCATCCTTGGCTGAGAAATTCCGCTGCTGCTGCATCCGGCGGTAAATTCGGTAAGTAAGTACCGGGTAGCCGGCCAGCAACCACAGGCTCCACCCGTGGGTGAACCAGGCTGTACCCAATGCTAGCACTGGCAAAACGAATCCCCAGAACCAGATGCTGAGGGTGTCTTTGACCCAGTGGCGATCGGGGGTGTTCCCGTGCAGCCAGGAACCCTCGGCGTAGGCGTGTCCGGCTCTTTGAGAACGTTTCCACCACTGGTCAAAACGTGTCATTTGGGCGTCGTGGAGGGTCATTTCTGTATCTAAGCGATCGATATTCCAGCCGTTTTGACGCAGCCGCACGCACAGTTCCGGTTCTTCACCGGCAATTAGTGCGGGGTTGAAACCGCCGACTTGCTGGAATGCTGCGACGCGCATCATGGAGTCGCCACCGCAGGCTTTTGCTTCGCCAATCGGCGTGTCCCACTCCATGTCGCACAGTCGGTTGTATGCTGTGGCGTTGGGAAATCTTTCGCGCCGACGCCCGCACACTACGGCTAAGTCGGGTTTGGCTGCTAGTTCTTCCCAGGCGCGATCAAGCCAGCCGTCAACTACTTCACAGTCACCGTCTACAAATTGGACAAATTCGATGTCTGGAACTAATTGCAGCAAGCGGGCAAAGCCTTCATTTCTGGCACGGGCTGCGGTAAAAGGTGTAGATAGGTCGAGTTCTACTGTATCGGCTCCGATTGATCGGGCTAATTCCAAGCTGCCGTCTGTGGAGCCGGAATCGACATAAACCACCAAAGCTATTTTGCCGATCGCCGATCGCAAGCACGATCCGAGCTTTTCGCCTTCATTGCGTCCGATCGCCACCAATCCAACTTTATGCAATTGAGACATAATCAATGCTATCTAATAATTTAAGTATTTTTGTCTTGTATTTTTTTGCTTCCAATGATCTTCGCCGGAATGCCAACGGCAGTTTGACCGGCTGGAATGTCTGAGAGTACAACTGCATTTGCGCCGATATTTACATCGTCGCCCAAAGAAACACCTCCCAGGATTTTTGCGCCTGCGCCGACGTTAACCCGATCGCCCAATTGAGGCGATTCTAGGGGCTTGTCCAAATATCGGTTTCCCAGGGTTACGCCTTGGCGGATGATGCTGTCGTCGCCGATCGTACAATAGCCGTGAATCACGATCGCCCCTTGATGTTCCACAATTACCCGGCGGCCGAGTTTAACAGTGTAGGGCAAGTCTATCCCGTAAGTATTGCGAATTTTGCGGTAGAGCGATCGATACAGAACGCTCAACGGAGCCCGCAGGAGTTTTGGTTCTACCTGCATCCTCCAGACACCGAACCTTTGAACTGCTACAGCCCGAAATCCCGGTTTTGTCCAGTCGCGTCCGTGAGCTATCCAGTCTTCTTTTATTTGTTGCCAAAGTCCCAATTCTGGGGTTTCTATTTGATTAGCAGTTGCTGTCATTTCTGGCTGGGCTACCATAATTTCTTCCCCTATTTTTTTACTTATTTGATTTCCTCTTCACCCAAATATTCTAGTGCCCTTCGCAGAGAATTTATATCGATTTTGGTGCGAGTCAGAGCAAAACCTCTTGCTTCTTGCTTGAAATCAAGTTTGCCAATTACATCTTCTGTAATTTGACCGCTAACACCGCACCAACTTCCGCCCACAGCGTTTGTCATATTGCGGTACATATCGACTACGTAACCAGGGTGAAATAATTCTATCAGCTTAACTTTGTTGCTGTTTAATACAATGCTCGACAGCGCTGCACCGTGCATTCCCACTATAACTTTAGCATTTCTGGCTACCGACCACTGTTCGCTAATGGGTATGTCTTCAAAGTAATATTTCTTAAATCCGTATGCTTGCAAAGTTTGTTCTACTTCACTTTCGTTGATTAAACTTCTGGTGTTTTTTCGAGAGATAAAGACTTTTTCAGGAGTCTGCGGGTTCAACCCCTCAAAAGCTAATTCCCCGAATAAAGTAGTGTAAAATCCTTCGTAAACTCCCTGAGAGTAGTCGTCTGCGAGTATCAGCTTGCCGTTAATGTCTTTGTCCGTGCAAAGTATGGATGCTCCCAGCAGCTTGTAGACGTTTTTCGCGAGGTTGCTGGCCTTCGATCGCAAAACCACTGTTATTCGATCGCACATTTTTTGGGCTGCTAACAGCCTGGGAACTACGATAGTCATGATGTGGGCGATGTTGCCGTCTGTTTCGAATCGGGAATCTAAAATGTATTCTCCATCAACTTGGATTGGGGGTGTAAATTTCCTGTATATTTTCCGATAAATATTGCTGCTGTTGTTGGGAACCGTCCGCGTTGATTCTTGCCGGATGCTGATTTCTATGTCTGGTCTTGTTAATTGATATTCCGGCAAGTTAATTTCCATGATGTCGGGTTTCCAGGCGCTGGCCAACCGCGTTGGGTAGGTAAACATTTTTGATGCTGCTACGGGTATGGGTTGGTTGTGCAATACAGTGCTTTTTTCGGGTTTGCTGTTCATCTGAATTAGCTTGTCGCTCTGTGTGTATATTTTACTCAACTCGGAAACAGTTTTCGATTCTCCGACAGTCCTGGACGCAAAAAAGTGGTTTGACACGCTACTCTAACGTGGTAAGGTGCGGTGTACACGGCCCTACATAGTTAGGTTCAAATAAGTCCTATCCGAGTTAAAATTTTTCGATTTTTGTTTTTTTTGTTTGTTCATCTTGACATCAACCTCCTTTAAAAAATACGCTGTTGGACATGAAATCGCTGAGCATATGGGGCGGATCGGTATCCGGCTTGCGCTGAACTACCCGCCGCATTCTCCAAAAAACAAAACCGGAAGCCCAGAATAAATCGGCTAATGCTGTGTATAACCAACCGTAGTTTTTGACAAAGTAGCGGCGCCGGGAATCGTACCAGTATTGCGGCAGTCGCTTAGTCCGAGGTTGAAAGTTATTGACGCCAGAACTTTGCCCGACGAGGTGCACGACTCGGCTTTCAGGTACGTACCAGCAACTCCAGCCTGCTCTGTTAGCTTGCAGGCAAAAGTCCATTTCTTCGTAATACATGAAATATGCTTCGTCCAGCAAGCCAACTGCTTCAAATACTTCGCGGCGAACGATCGCGGAAGCCCCTGCTATCCAGTCTGTTTGACAGGTTTCTTGGGGGACTGGAGGGGCTACAGCCCACCTTGATAGCAGTTTTGATATTATCCCGAGCCGCCAGCCGAAATCGAACTCGCTAGCGAGGGTGTGAAACCGAAATGCTGACTGCTGGGGAGTCCCGTCTGGGTCTTCCAAGCGGCTACCGGCGATTCCGGCTTCGGGATGAGCGTCCATGAAATCGACGAGGGCTTTGAGGGCACCGGGGCGAACTACCGTGTCTGGGTTGAGCAGCAGGAAGTAAGGAGGGGGATTGGGCGATTGCAGCAGAGGACGGATCAGGGCGTTGTTGCCGAAGGCAAAGCCGCCGTTGCGGTCTAGGGGCGCGAAGGAGGCCCATTCGCTCCAGCCTTCTGCGGCGATGGCTGCTGCAATTTTTGCGACTGAGTTATCGCCAGAATCGTTGTCGGCAATTGCAACGCGGGTATTTGGAAGCGATCGAATTTCGCCGACTAGAGAGTGCAAGCAGTCGATTGTCAGACGGGGCGTCCTGTAATTAACAATCACTACAAGTAATGAGTACGGCTGACTAGACGCACTGGCATTCGACATAAGGCAAATACTCTTTATTGACTTTTCTAGCTCGGCTTGTGGCTTTTGGCAAGTATTGGGCGATCTTTATTTTTAGATCCGCCTCCTATTTTACCACTGAAGGGACGTGCAGTAGATTTTGAAGTTTCGGATCAAAACTCTCGGCGGGGGAGTGGAACGCCCCGCCACTAACCGATCCGAGAGCAAGAGACAAGAACTAAAATTGAAAGTTGCACTCCCCAAAGCCACGAGCTAAATTCAAACCTTGGATAAATCCAACATATTCAACAAAAGCTGCCACCGCGAACGGTGCATTTCTTGGTGCGTCATGCTATGAGCCTGCTGTAGAGATGCTTTGCATAGTTTGAAGAGCCGACAAGTTTTGCGCCGACCATTCGATCAAATCTGCTAAGGCCACAGGGTCGTTAGAATTAGCAATTACACCTGTTGTGTGGTTTTGGATGCAGTCACGCAGTCCGTCTGTGTTGCTCGCGAGTACCGGTACTGCTTGGGAATAAGCATCGTAAACAATCCGGGGCTGCTCGTTTGAAAGATTGGGAACTACAACAGCATGATATTCTTGCAGCAGTCGAAAGAATTCTTTGCCGTAAGGAAGCGTTCCCAAAAATTGGATATTAACCGATTTTTGTAGTTGATTGTTAAGTGTCTTGCATTGGTTTAACAGTGAGCCATCGCCGAGGATATCGAGATTGACAGCAATGTTTTTATCGTCCAAAATTTTCATTGCTTGCATGAGAACTAACACGCCTTTACTGGACTCCAATCTGCCAGCAAATAGAAGTTTAAGTTTTTTGGTTGATGGAGATATCTTTCTGTACCATATTTGCGCTGCATCGGCTTCAGAAATGATATTTTCTTCATCTATCCAGGAAGCATGGATGATGTGACCCCGTTCTTGTCGCTTTGTCAGTAAACTCTGCTGGTATTCCGATTGTGTGAAAATTGTCAAATTGGCATTGTTTACGCACCAGCGGTCATTACTCACAAGTTAAGCTAAAAACACTGTTGTCAATGAGTAATCTTACTCATTTTTTACCGAGATACCAATTAAAATATGACTCCATTTGTTCCTTTAT
>ENA-OBIT01000033-OBIT01000033.1-metagenomes-genome-assembly--contig:-NODE-33-length-46645-cov-7.02151_pt1 | contig 46645 bp, 45 predicted proteins | sample MGYA00153386_OBIT01 | MGnify analysis MGYA00153386
TTTTCTCCTTCAGCATGGTCCGGAAAGATCGGCGTGGTTTCATGAATCATCCGCGCATCGTCCAGCAGCAACGCAGTCAGTGGTTGCTGCATCACAAAGCGCACCCCTTGCGGGCCGTTGGCATCAAACACCCGCGTCTCGCCACCCTTCACGCCGTGCCGCGCCACCAGCAGCACCACCACAAAGTTCACCCCGTCGCGGTGCGCACCTTCAGGCGTCGGGCGGCCTACGCCGCCTGCGGTGTCAATGCGAAACTGGTGCGCCTCTACAAACCACTGGTCAACGGCTTGTACTTGCGCAAACAGCCTGCCAAAGGCGGCGAGTAATTCCGTCCATGCGCTTGCCTGCGCAACGCCCGGCTCCACGGGGTCAAACCACCTTTCAAACCCGCCATGCAGTGCGTTGTAATCGGTAGGTTGCCAATGCGCCCGGTGAGGTGTTTGCGTGAGCGTATTGCCCGCAAAGTCTTGCACAAAACACGCATGGCGGCGCTGCCGATATCGGCCGCCATCTTTCAAGTGCGCATCAGGCGGCAGGTTGTTCCATGCTTGCGCCAAATGGCTCCAGCCCGGCACCCAGTCGGCAGATAGTTTCAGCGTGGCTGTCAGGTCAGTCGGGGAGAGCAGACTTAAACCATCCTGGCTCAGGGCTTGGGCGGCGGGTTTGTGGGGCGCAACGATATTGAACATGGCTGTATTTTGCTTGAGATGCAGTCGTGAAGGACACGGCCCGGTGACGGCGTTTAGCGCGAAGCGGCATAAAATCTGGCGATGCGCCTTTCGTCCGAACAAATCTCCACGATCCGCAAGCTGACAAGCCAGATTGCAGGTGCGTCGGCGCGGGTATGGCTGTTTGGCTCCCGTGTGCGTGACGATTTGCGCGGCGGCGATGTTGACCTGCTCATAGAGCTTGACAGCGAAGTGCTTGAGCCCGCCCAGCTGTCCGCCCGGCTGGCTGCTTGCGTTTCCCGATCCATGTCTGGTCGCCGGGTGGACGTGCTCGTCCGGGCTCCTAACTTGATGCATTTCCCGATTCACGACGTTGCATTGGCCGAAGGAGTGCTGCTTTGACGGTTGTAGATTCTCATCGATTGCGCCTGGAGTTCTTGGCACGCGTAACGCAAAAAGAATGTGCGCACTTATTGGAGACCGACAGCCGCTTGTTCGCAGCCGTGTTGACAACGCAGGATGTACAAAAGATGGCGGCAGACCCGTTGCTTGCAGAGCGACTCGACGCTTTCGTGGCCCGGTTTGGCCGCTTGCAAGACACTGTAGGGGACAAGCTTTTGCCGTCGCTTTTGATGGCGCTCGCTGAACCCGTCGGCCCCGCTATTGACAACTTGGACAAGGCGGAAAAGTTCGGCTGGATTGAATCTACAGAAGACTGGATGGAAACGCGCCGTCTTCGCAACCAGATGGTCCACGAATACATAGAAGACGTGGCGGTACTCGCAAGCGCGCTGCGCGTAGCGGACACGCCTTTGTATCCAGACTGGTAAAAGCCGCGACTGCGTGCGTTGCCGAGGCTGAGCGCGTTTTGCAAAAGTAGCTTGCTATGTTTTTTATATCTGCTTACGCCCGTATCTATTGCGCTGTAGGTCATTTTGGCATCATATTCAGTGCCTGAAGTGCCGCACCCCGCTCAGTACCATCACTACCCCGCGCTCATCGGCTGCGTCAATGACTTCCTGGTCGCGCATGGAGCCGCCGGGCTGGATCACGCTGGTAGCACCTGCGTCGACCACCACATCCAGACCATCGCGAAACGGAAAGAAAGCATCGCTGGCCACCGCAGTGCCTGCAAGAGACAAACCAGCGTGCGCTGCCTTGATGCTGGCGATGCGGGCAGAATCCAGGCGGCTCATCTGGCCTGCGCCTACGCCCATCGTCATGCCGTTTTTGCAAAACACGATGGCGTTGGATTTCACGTACTTGGCGACTGTCCAGGCAAACATCAGGTCGTGCAGCTGGGCCGGGGTGGGCTGCAGTTTGCTGACGACTTTCAGGTCAGCCAAAGCCAGTTCATGGTTGTCAGCGGTTTGCATCAACAGGCCTGAGCCGACGCGTTTGATTTCTATCGTGTTTCGGGTGCTGCCGCTGGCGGGCAAATCAATCTGCAAAATCCGTACGTTGGCTTTGGACTTGAATACGGCCAGCGCCTCGGGCGTAAAGCTGGGAGCCATCAGCACTTCTACAAATTGCTTTGAAATTTGTAGCGCCGCAGCTTCTTCAAGAGCGCAGTTCAGCGCAATGATGCCGCCAAACGCCGATGTGGGGTCGGTTTTGAAAGCCTTGCTGTAAGCCTCAAGTGCATCCGCGCCCACGGCCACGCCGCACGGGTTGGCGTGCTTGACGATGACGCACGCTGCCTGGGTAAAACTTTTTACACATTCCCACGCTGCATCTGCATCGGCGATGTTGTTGTAGCTCAGCTCTTTGCCTTGCAACTGTTTGGCTGTGACGAGTGAGCCAGCTGTGGGGTACAAGTCGCGGTAAAGGGCAGCCTGCTGGTGCGCGTTTTCGCCGTAGCGCAGGTCTTGCAACTTGACGAAGCGGCTGTTGGTTTGCGCGGGAAACGTAGACTGCGTGTGCGCGTGGCTGCCATCAAGCTGAATGCTGCTCAGGTAATCACTGATCGCACCGTCATATTGGCTGATGCGGTTGAACGCCGCAACAGACAATGCGAATTTTGTTTTGTCCGCCAGCCTGCCATGTGCCTTTAACTCTGCCAGAACGCTCGCGTACTGCGATGCGTCGGTCAGCACGCCCACGTCTTTGTAGTTTTTTGCGGCGCTGCGCACCATCGCTGGCCCGCCGATGTCGATGTTCTCGATCGCGTCTTCCAGCGTGCAACCGGGCTTGGCAACTGTGGCTTCAAACGGGTATAAATTGACGATCAGCAGGTCAATCGTGGCGATGCCATGCGTTTTCAAGGCGGCCATGTGCCCGGGCACGTCACGCCGCGCTAGCAAGCCGCCGTGAATGGTCGGGTGCAGGGTTTTAACGCGGCCGTCCAGCATCTCTGGAAAGCCGGTATGGTCGGCCACCTCGGTCACTGGAAGGCCAGCGTCTGCCAGCAGTTTTGCCGTGCCGCCAGTGGAAAGCAGTTTGATGTTCAGCGCGTGCAGGGCTTGTGCAAATTCAAGAATACCGGTTTTGTCAGATACGGAAATCAGTGCGTTCATTGTTATTGTTCTTACGGTATTTTTTGTGAGATTTACTTGATCAACTTGTGCTCAACCAGCTTTTTACGCAGCGTGTTCCGGTTCAGGCCCAGCCACTCCGCGGCGCGCGACTGGTTGTGGTCGGCTTGCTGCATCACCACTTCAAGCAACGGTTTTTCAACCACCCGCACCATCATGTCGTACATGCGGTCGGGCTCGGTGCCGCGGAGGTCTTTAAAGTAGCCATCCAGGCTGACGCGAATGCACTCTTCTATTTGTTTTTTACTCATACCAACACTTTCTCAATATCCAAATTTTCAACCAGCACTGCGCTGGGTACGCGGTCAGTGACTGCGCCCAACGCATCAAAAAATTGGGCAACTGCAAGCAATTGCGCTTCGGCGTCTTGCAGCAGGTTCATGCGTGCGCGAAACGCTTCGCCGCCGGGCAGTGATTTGACGTACCAGCCGATGTGTTTGCGCGCACTGCGCACGCCGGTGAACTCACCGTACAGCGTGTAGTGGTCCAGCAAGTGGTCGTGCAGAAGGTGTTTTACGTCCAGCACCAGCGGCGGCGCAAGGTGCGCGCCAGTGGCCAAAAAGTGTGCCACTTCCCGAAAAATCCACGGCCTGCCTTGCGCAACGCGGCCCAGCATCACGGCATCAGCGCCGGTGTAGGCCAGTACATCGCGGGCTTTTTCACCGCTGGTGATGTCGCCGTTCGCTGCCACCGGAATTTTCAAGGCGGCCTTGACTTCAGCAATCGTGTCGTACTCCGCCAAGCCCTTGTAGCCTTGCTCACGCGTGCGGCCATGTACGGCCACCATCGCTACGCCGGCGCTTTCGGCAGCGCGCGCTATGGTCACTGCGTTTTTATGGTTTGCGGCCCAGCCGGTGCGCATTTTGAGTGTGACTGGAACGTTTCGCGGCGCGCATGCCGCTACCACTGCGGCAACGATTTCAATGGCCAAGGTCTCGTCTTGCATCAGCGCCGAGCCGGCCCATTTGTTGCACACCTTTTTTGCCGGGCAGCCCATGTTGATGTCAATGATCTGTGCGCCACGGTCGATGTTGTACAGCGCGGCCTCCGCCATCATTTGTGCATCGGTTCCGGCTATTTGTACGGCAATCGGCTCGGGCTCGCCGTCGTGGTTGGCGCGGCGCGAGGTCTTCAGCGTGTCTCGCAAATCACGCCGCGATGTGACCATTTCACTGACTGCATAACCTGCGCCCAGCTTTTTGCACAGCATGCGAAAAGGCCTGTCGGTCACGCCCGCCATGGGCGCGACAAACAAGTTGTTTGCCAGTGCAAAAGGACCGATGAACATGGGGAAGGGTGTGACAGGTCTGCTGAAAAAGAAGGCAAAGTATAGCTGCCTAAAATTTAAGCAAAAATGGTAGCACGTCAGCCCGCGAGCAGGTGCGATACTTTGGGTATATGCAAGCGTGGATGCAACAACTTCTGGAAATGCTGGCACTGCCGCAATTCGGCCTGAGCACGGTATTTGTGGTGTCGTTTATTTCAGCCACGCTGCTCCCGCTGGGCTCTGAGCCCGTGGTGTTTGGGCTGGTCAAACTCAACCCGGAATTGTTTTGGCCCGCAATTTTCACCGCGACTGCTGGCAACACGCTGGGCGGCGCGCTGGACTGGTGGCTGGGTTACGGCGCGCACCAGGTGGTCGATAAATACCGACACGATTCGCATCACGGCAGGGCACTTCGGTGGCTGGAAAAGTTAGGCCCCAAGGCCTGCCTGCTGGCCTGGCTGCCTTTGGTGGGTGACCCGCTGTGCGCAGTGGCTGGGTGGCTGAAATTTTCTTTTTGGCCCTGCGTCTTTTACATGGCAATCGGAAAGTTTTTGCGCTATTTGTTAATGACGGGCAGCCTGATTTGGGCGTTTCCGGGTGGCTTTAGTTTTTGAGCTAAAACCGCTCGTCGGGCAGTAAATAACGCCATTGCCCTACAACCAAACCGCGCAGAGGCACGCGGCCAATGCGCAGGCGCTTCATGCCCGTAACTAGCAAGCCGACGCTCTCACAAAAATATGCAATTTGCCCTGGTTGTTCGCCTTTGAGCGCAAAGCGCAGGCGCGCCTCGCTTTGCCAGCTGACTTTGGCAGGGCTCAGCAGTTTTCCGTTGAAGGTAAAGCCGTGGTCAACGCGGTTCAGGCGCTCCAGCCCGCCGGGCTTGATGTCGCCAGCTACCTCAACCACCACTTCATGCTCCAGTGTGGCGGCATCTTCTCGCAGCTTTCGGGCAACGCGCCAGTCGTCGCTAAAAACCACCAATCCACTGGCTGGCAGGCCCAGGGGTGTGATCAGCTCCGCTGCAAAGTGTTTCTTGAGTGGGACGATGCCTGAGCGGTCATCCGCAGCGCGCTTGGCCAATTGAAGATCGGCGACGAAATTCGCCGGCTTGTGCAGCAGCAATGTGACGGAAGTGGGCGCGAGCAGGCTGGCGTCATTTGACAACGCAATGGTTTGGTGCAACACCTTGAACTGCGGCTGTTCCACCACCACGCCGTCCACCTTGACCCAGCCGCCTTGAATGTATTGCTCTGCCTCGCTGCGGGAGCAAGGCAGCATTTCTGCCAGGCGCTTGGCAAGGCGGATGGGTTCGGTCATGGGTGTGGTCGAAATTATTATTAAAGTCGCTATTAGTATGGGAGCTGCTTGCGCCCGTATTTATTGATCCAGAGGCATATTTTACTTAAAAACTTGTTTGAACAGGCTCTTCAGCTAGAGAATAAGAAGTTCATCACGTCGCCATCTTTAACAACATATTCTTTGCCCTCACTGCGCATCTTGCCTGCGTCTTTCGCGCCTTGCTCGCCTTTGAAGGCGATGTAGTCGGCGAACGCAATGGTTTGCGCGCGGATGTAGCCTTTTTCAAAGTCGGTGTGAATCACGCCAGCCGCCTGTGGGCCGGTGTCGCCGACATGAATCGTCCAGGCGCGTACTTCTTTCACGCCCGCCGTAAAGTACGTTTGCAGCCCCAGCAGCTTGTACGCTGCCAGGATGAGGCGGTTCAGGCCCGGCTCGGTTTGGCCCAGTTCGGCCAAAAACATTTTTTTATCGTCTTCTTCCATGTCGGCCATTTCGGCTTCCATCTTGGCGCAAATCGCCACCACGGGCGCGTTTTGCGCTTTAGCGTATTCGGTCAAGCGGTCTAAAAACGGATTGTTCTCAAACCCGTCTTCGGCCACGTTGGCCACAAACATCGCGGGCTTGGCCGTGATGAGGAAAAACTGCTGCAACAGCGGCTGCTCTTCCTTGCTGAATTCAATCGTGCGCACTGGCTTGGCTTCGTTCAGCGCAGCTTGGCATTTTTCTAAAATAGCGACCAGTTTGATGGATTCTTTGTCGCCTGAGCGCGCTGTTTTTGTCACGCGGTGCAGGGCTTTTTCAACTGCCGCCAGGTCGGCCAGACACAGCTCGGTTTGAATCACTTCGATGTCAGAAATCGGATCGACCTTGCCCGCCACGTGAATCACGTTGTCGTCTTCAAAGCAGCGCACCACGTTCACCGTGGCATCGGTCTCGCGGATGTGTGCCAAAAACTTGTTGCCCAGACCCTCACCCGTGCTGGCACCGGCTACCAGGCCGGCAATATCGACAAACTCGACAATCGCCGGTACCACACGCTCTGGCCCGACGATTTCAGAAAGTTGCGCCAGGCGGTTGTCGGGCAGCTCAACGATGCCCACGTTAGGCTCAATTGTGCAAAACGGGTAATTTTCAGCCGCTATTCCCGCTTTGGTCAACGCATTGAACAGGGTTGATTTACCGACGTTGGGCAGGCCGACGATGCCGCATTTCAAACTCATAAAAAACCTTCAAAAACCATCAAAGACTGTCAAAAACAGGTGGGAAATTGTAGGTTACTTCCCAGCGAAGCCAAGTTGCAGGTGGCCGAGTCAGTCAAAGCGAAAGTTGCCCTGCACGGTTTGCCCAATCCGCAGCAAGTGATCGTCAGCGCCAAGGCGCACCGCATTCATGCCAAAGGTAATGGCGCCATCAACGCGCGGATCTTTGCGGTAGCTTTGCAGCATGTCGCCCACCACCGGTGTGCTGATGGCGGTAAGCGGGTCAATATTAGGTATGGGGCAGCGTGGGCAGGGCTTGACGGGTTTTAGTTGCACAACACCGCTTTCGGTTGCGATGTGCAGCATGTCGATGCGGTCTTCATCGTGGGCATTGACTGGCTCGCGAGCCGACGCGCTGCCTAAAACGATGTTGGGCCGAAAGCGCGACATGCTGACAGCGCACTTTTTGTCTCCGTCGCCAGCTGCAACCAGTTTTGTATTGAAGTGCACCAAAGACGCTTCGCTGATGACGAGGACTGGAAAGCCGTCGTTGAACTGGTTTGGCGCTTCTATGTCGCCCGTCCAGTCACGGCTGCTCAGGCGCTTGTGGTCAGGGTCAAACCGTACCAGGCGGCATGGGGTACCTAAAAAATCAGTAAACCACTGCGCGGCAGTTGCGCCCATGTCAAACGCCGCTACATCGTCGTCCCACACCCGCACGCGCACTGGCGCTTCAACCTCGTCAAGCTTGACATGCAGCGCCAGCATGCCCGGCGCGCGCAGCACCATTTCGTAGTGCTTGATTTGCGGCTGCACCAGCGCCATGCGTGGCAGCTCGCGCTGGGTTAAAAATTCGCCTTTGTCATCCACCACCATCCAGGCGCGGTCGAACTCCAGACCGGTGTCTATCAGCAGAGCTTCCTGTACTGCCACGCCCGCGCACGATTTGATGGGGTACACCACAAGCGAGGTAATGATGCAGGTGGTGTCAAAGTTGCCGTCTGGCAATAAAGATTGATCGCTCAAGGAAAATATCCTGAAAAATGGGTGTGGGTTGCGAATTCGCTGGCCATCTGAAGGGGGCAAGCCAGCGTGCAGCCCCCAATTTTGCACTGCCTTCTAGAATGTACAGATGTCCAAGACTTTTGATGTGTGTATTCGAGGCGACGGCGTGGTGGGCCGGACGTTGGCGCTGCTGTTGGCAAAAGAGCGGCTGCGGGTGGCGCTGGTAACGGCGCCGACTCCATCGTCCACTGGCCAGGACGTGCGCGCGTATGCGCTGAACGGTAACAGCAAGAAAATACTGGACATCCTGCGCGTGTGGCCCACTGCGGATTTGGCCACACCGGTCAGCACCATGCGGGTGTGGGGAGACGATGGCGGTGTGGTGAATTTCGACGCTGCGGGCGCGGGGCAAGACGCTTTGGCGTGGATTGTGGATGTGCCCGCGCTGGAGCGAAATTTGCTCGACGCTTGCCGTTTTCAAAGCCAGATTGAAACCGTCTCTGAACCTGCTACAGCAGCGTTAAACGTGATTTGTGAAGGCCAAAAAAGCAGCAGCCGGGCGGGCGTGGCGGCGCAGTGGTCGCGAAAATCGTATGGGCAAAAAGCCGTTGCGGCGCGTTTGACAAGCAGCGTCCCGCATCAAGGGGTGGCGCGCCAATGGTTTGCTGGCGGAGACATCGTGGCGCTGCTGCCGACTGGTGGCACTGTCGGGAACTCTATGGCCCTGGTGTGGTCAGTCTCCGATGAACGCGCAGACATGCTGAGCAATTTATCACCGGCGGAGTTTTGCGCAGCTTTAATGGCGGTGTGCGGGGAGCAGGTCGGCCAGTTCGAGCTTGTTGGGGAGCCTGCAAGCTGGCCGCTGGCACTGTCAAATGCTGAGCATTGGGTTGGCTCAGGCTGGGCGCTGGCGGGCGACGCGGCGCACACGGTGCACCCGCTGGCGGGGCAGGGGCTCAATTTGGGCCTTGCAGATGTGCAGTGTCTGGCCAACGTGCTGGCCGGGCGAGAGTACTGGCGCGGCTTGGGCGACGAAAAGTTACTGCGTAGGTACGAGCGCGCGCGCAAGGCAGAAGTCGCGGCGGTGAGCGCGGTCACAGATGGGCTGCACAGCCTGTTTTCTCAAACCGGTGCGTCGTGGCAGTCGGTGCGTAATTTAGGAATGAATGGTTTTGCTGCCAGCAAGCCGCTTAAAAATTGGCTGACACGGCGGGCGGCAGGCATGCCGGTGTGAGTGTCAGCAAGTTCAGTTAAAACAACGATTCAAGTCAACTCACGTTAAGTCAAGTCAAGTCAAACCAAAGAAAAATCATGAACTATTTAAAATCAACCACGGCGGTTTGTTTGTTGGTGTGCGGCTTGGGCTCAGCCATGGCACAAGAAGCCGCCATACGCAAAAACCTCGCTGAGCGGTTGCCCAATTTGCCAAAAATTGATGAAGTCAGCAAAACGCCGATGAACGGGCTGTATGAGCTGCGCGTCAACGACAGCGAGATTTTTTACACAGACGCAGAAGGCAATTTTTTGATTCAGGGCGTGTTGATCGACGCGAAGTCAAAGCGTAATCTTACTGAGGAGCGCACGGAAAAGCTCAACGCTATTGAGTTCAGCGCGCTGCCCTTGAAAGACGCCTTCACCATTGTGCGCGGCAACGGCAAACGCAAGCTGGCTGTCTTTGAAGATCCCAACTGCGGCTTCTGCAAGCGCTTTGAGCGCGACCTGCAAAACGTCAATGATGTCACGGTGCATATGTTTTTGTACCCGGTACTGGGCGCTGACTCCGTTGAAAAGACCAAAAGCATTTGGTGCGCCAAAGACCGTGGAAAAGCCTGGCTGGACGTGATGGTGCGGGACATGCCGGTCGTCAAGGCCACCTGCGACGCCACGGCGATTGACCGCAACAAGGCCTTTGGTGCAAAGTACAAAATCACAGGCACACCAACGATCTTTTTTGCCGACGGTTCCCGCGTACCGGGCGCTATCAATGCGGCGCAAATAGAAAAGTTTTTGGCTGAAGCCAAGTAGCAGGTACCAAGTCAGTTGCTGTCGCATCCCTTGGCCGCTGGTAGCGCTACAGTGCTTGGCGTGCCGCTGCATTTGCAGACTTTTGAGGCCACCCATGCTGCGGCCTTGAAGCGCCTGGCGGCGATCAGGCCTGCTGAGTACGCCAGAAGTCGCAACGCACTGGACGGTGCGGTCACCGGTCTTTCGCCCTACTTCACGCACGGTATTTTGACGATGGCTGAAGCCGTGCGCACAGTTCATGCCGCCCACTCCTTGGGCTTTGACGACAAACTCGTGTTTGAGTTTGCCTGGCGTGAATTTTTCCACCATGTCTGGAGCCGTGCTGCCGACCAGGGCGATGCCATCTTGCGCAATATGCACGGCACATTGCCGTGGCACGGTACCTATGCCGACACGCTGCCGCAAGATATCCGCGAGGGCCGGACCGGAGTAGCCGCAATCGACAACGCGGTGCGCATTTTGTACGGCACAGGCTATCTGCACAACCATTTGCGCATGTGGCTGGCAAGCTACGTGGTGCATGTGCGCAAAATCAATTGGCGCGTGGGTGCTGACTGGTTGTATGGCCATTTGCTCGATGGCGATTTGCCCAGTAACCACTTGAGCTGGCAATGGGTGGCCGCGACGTTTTCGAGCAAGCCGTATTTGTTCAACGCCGAAAACGTTTTCAAGTATGCGCCACACAACGCGCGCTCCGCCTGGGATTGCAGCGGCACGGTAATTGACCAAAGTTACGAGGCGCTGGACGCGATGGCGCGCAACCAGGCCGGCAAACTCGCCGAGCGCGGCCAGCACGCGGGGGTGATCGAGCCAGCGCTTTCGAGCCTTATTTTTGAGTCTTTTGATGCTTTGAATCAATCGAGACGGGCGCAAGAAGCTATAAATATTATAGCAAATGAAAGTGATGTGATACTTGAGCTGATTCATCCTTTCTGTCTTGCGCCGCGTGCTGCCGGGCGCTCGCGAGGCAATGTTTTGCGCATCGGCATTATCCATACCCCCGCGCATGCAATGTGGCCGTGGTCTGAGCGGCGCTGGCGCTTTGTATTGGATGCAATGGCACAAACCACCGATGCCATCTGGGTGGGCGACGTTGCGCAGCTGGACGTGCCCCGGGGTTCGAGAGTAACTGCGCAGTCCACGCTTTTTCCGGGCTATCGGGAAGCACTTTCCAGAGTTGCAACGCTATTTGACGCGCCGCGCCTGCTGCCGAACCCGACCATGGCGTGCCGCTCGTTTACCAAGTTCTATGACCGCGCGCGCCGTGATGCTGGTCCATTTACAAGCCTGATTTTTGGGCCAGACGACGCCCGATGAAAAACGCGAAAACCATTGCACAACTGGGCTACGCAGGCTTGATCCCGTTTGTGTTGCTTGCCGCGCTGATGTGGCTGGTCGATACCGATCTGTTGCCTTTCGTGTCGGTTGCGCTGGTGGGTTACGCCGCTGCCATAGCGTCATTTCTGGGTGGCGTGCACTGGGGCATTGGTTTTTTGCAAGGGGACGCGGCGCCACGCGTGCATTTTGTGTGGGGCGTTGCACCGTCTTTGTTGGCATGGCTTGCTTTGCTGATGTCTGCGGATGCGGCGTTGCCTTTGCTCGGGCTGGTGGTTGTGGTTTGCTACTTGGTGGACCGAAAGCTGTACACGCAGGCAGGCCTGGCCGAATGGCTGCCGATGCGGCTACGCTTGACAGTGGTAGCTGCCGCCAGTTGCGTGCTGGGCGCAGCGGCGATTTAGAAAATGTGAGGGCAACAGACGCTATGGGTACAACCAAATCAACGCCTGGAGATGCATTGATCCATTACCGAATTCAGGCGCGGGATGTTCACGCGCATTTGTTTGATGTCACGCTGACGATTTCAACGCCATCGGCAGAGCAGCGTGTCTCTCTTCCGGTGTGGATTCCGGGCAGCTACTTGGTGCGTGAATTTGCCAAGAATTTACAGAACCTCAAAGCCCGGCAAAGCACCAAGCCGCGGCTTATGCGCCAGCTTGACAAATGCACCTGGCAAATCAGCTGCAACCCCGCCGCGCCCCTGGTGGTGACGTACCAGGTGTACGCGCACGACAATTCGGTGCGCACGGCCTGGCTGGATGCACAGCGCGGGTTTTTCAATGGCACCAGTGTTTGTCTGCGGGTAGATGGTCAAGCAGACGCCGCTCACAGCTTGGAAGTATTAGCTCCTGAAAAAGTAGCAAATTGGTCAGTGGCAACGGGTGCCAATGCTCATAAGATCGATAAAAAAGGGTTCGGCACTTACAGCTTTGACGACTACGATGCACTCGCCGACTGCCCTTTCGAGCTCGGCGCATTTTGGTCCGGTAGTTTTACGGCAGCGGGTGTACCGCACCGCTTTGTAGTCGCCGGTGCGCTGCCGGGCTTTGACGGTGCCAAGCTGCTGGCCGACACACAAAAAATCTGCGAAGCTGAAATCCGCTTTTGGCACGGCAGTAAAAAGCCGCCCTTTGCCAACTACGTGTTCATGCTGAACGCGGTCGATGACGGCTACGGTGGGCTGGAGCACCGCAACTCCACGGCGCTGATCTGCAACCGCAGGGACCTGCCGCGGCTGCAAGAGCCAAAAGTATCTGAGGGCTACACCACGCTGCGCGGGCTGATCAGCCACGAGTACTTTCACACCTGGAACGTCAAGCACTTGCGACCAGCTGAATTTGCAAGCTACGACTACACCCAGGAAAATTACACTGAGCTGTTGTGGTTTTTTGAAGGCTTCACCAGCTACTACGACGACTTGTTGCTGCGCCGCGCGGGCCTGCTGGACAACGCCGGGTACTTGAAGCTGCTGAACAAAACCATCAACCAGGTCATGCAAACTCCCGGCACGCAAGTCCAGTCGGTGGCCGAGGCGAGTTTTGACGCGTGGGTCAAGTACTACCGGCAAGACGAAAACACGCCGAACGCTACCGTGAGTTACTACACCAAAGGCGCGCTGGTGGCATTGTGTTTTGACTTGACGCTGCGCCGCGAGGGCCACACTACGCTCGATGGGGTGATGCGCGGCGTGTGGCAGCGCTGCACCGCCGGGCCAATGACCGAAGCCGATTTTTCAGCAGTCTTGCAAGCGCTCGGTAAACGTTCTTTCGCCCCTGAGCTGGCCAGCTGGGTCCATGGCAAAAAAGATCTGCCTTTGCGCACGCTTTTGGTTGAGCAAGGGGTTTCGGTGCATGACGACCCGGCGCAACTGGCCCAGCGCCTGGGGCTGCGGGTCAGTGAGGTAAACGGCGTTCACATCAAAGCCGTGCTGTCTGGCGGAGCGGCGGCCCAGGCTGGATTTGCTGCAGGCGATGAGTGGCTGGGGGTGGAGCCAGCCAAACCAGAAAAACCCCAAACAGGGTACGGCGGCTGGCGCATGCAGCGCCTGGATGACGTGCTGCTTTACGCGGGCAACGCGAAAAAAGTCATCGCGCTGGTGTCACGTGACAAGCGGCTTGCGCGGCTGACGCTGGCCCTTCCTGCGGCTGCAACCACCTGGCGGCTGGCTATTGCAGATGTTAAAAAAGCGGAACGCTGGTTGTCTGGGGTCGCCGAAGACAAAAATGCCAGGTGATTTTTTTGCGGGTTTCGTCGCTGTCACGATGCCATTGAATCGGCAAGTAACAAGCCCCCGAATTTGGTCACAATAAAGTCGGCTCTAAAGGCTGCAAGCGTGTGACAAGATTGAGTTCATTTGGTACCTAAAGAAAGCACATTGACATGACCTACGAAACCATACTAGTAACCACCGAAGGCCCAGACACCCGCCGCGTTGGCATCGTGACGCTGAACCGGCCAAAGCAACTGAACGCGCTCAATGACCAGCTCATGGACGAGTTGGCCAACGCTTTGAAGGCCTTTGAGCTTGATGAAAACATAGGCTGCATGATCATCACTGGCAGTGAAAAAGCCTTTGCAGCCGGGGCTGACATTGGCGCGATGGCCAAATACAGTTTTGCCGATGTCTACAAGGGCGACTACATCACCCGCAATTGGGAGCAAATCAAAGGCATTCGCAAGCCAGTAATCGCAGCAGTGAGTGGTTTTGCTTTGGGCGGCGGTTGTGAGCTGGCCATGATGTGCGACTTTATTATTGCGGCTGACAACGCTAAATTCGGCCAGCCTGAAATCAAGCTGGGCGTGATTCCTGGTGCGGGCGGCACCCAGCGCCTGCCGCGTGCGGTGGGCAAAGCCAAAGCAATGGACATGGCACTGACAGGCCGCATGATGGACGCAGTGGAGGCCGAGCGCGCGGGGCTGGTCAGCCGCGTGGTGCCGCTTGAAAAGCTGATGGAAGAAGCCCTGGGCGCTGCGCTGATGGTGTGCGCATACGGCCAGCCGAGCGTGATGGCGGCCAAAGAAGCCGTGAACCGCGCCTTCGAGTCCGGCCTGTCTGACGGTGTAATGTTTGAGCGCCGGCTGTTTCACGCCTTGTTTGCGACTGACGACCAAAAAGAGGGCATGGATGCGTTTGTGAACAAGCGCAAGCCGGTTTTCAAGCATTCTTGAACCCCTTTTAGACACTCGCCGATACTGATAGCTATAATTTATGCTCGGGTGATATAGCTCAGTTGGTTAGAGCGCAGCATTCATAATGCTGATGTCGGTGGTTCAAATCCACCTATCACCACCATATTTTGTGGTTTGGCACAGTCAAAACCCATCTCATTTCTACAGCCTCTGGACAAACACCATGAACCGCTGGACCTCCAAAACCTTTGCTTCGATGGCTTTGCTTGCGCTGTTTGCCAGCACGGCATTTGCCCAAACCGAAGAAGCACCAAGCAATATCCGCAAGTTTCCACCAGACGCCAAACGCGGTGAGTTGGTGGTGTTCAGCGCGCCTGATGTGTCGATCGATGGCAAGCCAGATCGCCTGGCTCCGGGCGTGCGCATTCGTGACGCCAGCAACGCGCTGGTGCTGTCCAGCACGCTGGTCAATGCGCGGTTGCTGGTCAATTACACCCGCGGCAACACGGGCCTGCTGCAAAACATTTGGGTGTTGAACACCGAAGAAGCAAAGCTGAAAATGCCCGGCCAGCCCGGGGGTTTTTTTAGCAACATCGGGTCCATGTTTGACACACCAGTGGTTAAAGACGACGGCAAAACGCCGTTTAACCAGCTGCCCAAGTACAAGCAGTAAAACCGAGCGAAAACGGCTGTTTTGGCCTGTTTTAGTCCTTTTTAGCCTTTTTTAGGCATTAAATCGACCTGTAGCCCAATAAATACGGGCGCAAGCAGCTCCTGAATTAATAGCGTTTATTGTCCTCCACCATGACCAAAAAAGTCTTCATCAAAACCTTCGGCTGCCAGATGAACGAGTACGACTCGGACAAAATGCAAGACGTTTTGCGCGCAGCAGACGGCTACGAGCCCACGCAGGACATGGAACAGGCCGATCTGATTTTGTTCAACACCTGCTCGGTGCGTGAAAAGGCGCAAGAAAAAGTTTTCAGCGACTTGGGCCGTGTCAAACACATGAAGGAAAAAGGCGTGCTGATTGGCGTGGGCGGCTGCGTGGCCAGCCAGGAAGGTGCAGCCATCATTGCGCGCGCGCCTTATGTGGATGTGGTGTTTGGCCCGCAAACCCTGCACCGCCTGCCCGACCTGCTGGAAAAACGATCACGCCTGGGCAAGCCGCAAGTTGACATCAGCTTTCCAGAAATCGAAAAGTTTGACCACTTGCCACCTGCGCGGGTCGAGGGTGCAAGCGCTTTTGTATCCATCATGGAAGGCTGCTCCAAATATTGCAGCTACTGCGTGGTGCCGTACACGCGCGGTGAAGAAGTGAGCCGCCCGTTTGAAGACGTGTTGGTAGAAGTTGCTGGCTTGGCTGACCAGGGCGTGAAAGAAATCACTTTACTCGGCCAAAACGTGAACGCTTATCGGGGCAAGATGGGTGAGTCAGCAGACATTGCCGACTTCGCCACCCTGCTCGACTACGTACACGACATCCCCGGCATTGAGCGCATCCGCTACGTGACCAGCCACCCGAATGAGTTCACGCAGAGTTTGATCGACGCCTACGCCAGGCTGCCCAAGCTGGTCAACCACCTGCACTTGCCGGTACAGCACGGCTCAGACAAAATCTTGATGGCCATGAAGCGCGGCTACACCGCGATGGAATACAAAAGCACTATCCGCAAGCTGCGCGCCATCAGGCCTGATCTCGCCATGAGCAGCGACTTCATCGTCGGCTTTCCGGGCGAAACGGATGAAGACTTCGACAAAATGATGCGCCTGATTGATGATGTGGGTTACGACACATCGTTCAGCTTCATCTACAGCCCCCGCCCTGGCACACCCGCAGCGAATATCAAAGACGACACGCCGCACAGCGTGAAATTAAAACGCCTGCAACATCTGCAAGCCACCATTGATAAAAGCGTAGAAGCCATCAGCGCCAGCCGATTGGGCACTGTTCAGCGCGTACTGGTGGAAGGGCCTGCACGCAAAACACCAAATGCGCTGTTTGGCCGGACGGAATGCAACCGGCCTGTGGTGTTTAGTGGGGCTGACCGGTTGATTGGGCAACTGGTGGATATCAGGATTACAGAGGCGCCTATGCGGTCGCTCAGGGGTGAGGTGTTGGCTGCTGATGAGGCTGTGGCCTCGTGAATTTCGGCGCGAGCAGCTCTTGAATTAGTAGCGTTTCGCGTTGCCGGGTTTGCCGTGAGTTGCAGCCGGGCAACCCCCGGCACTCGCATCAAAGTTAACCGCTACCAATTCAAGAGCTATCCGCGCCTGTATCTGAAGCGCCACAGCCCCATTTTCATAGACAAATCGACCGTATGCAGCACTTCCTCAAGGCATACCACCCGCCACTTGATACCCACTTCCAAGCAGGTTACGCTACAGCTACAAACTGATACAACCCTATGAAGCCGTTCCAAACTCTTTGCAGCGCAGCGCTATTTGCATTTCTGGCGAGCAGCTTTTCACCGCTTGCCTGGGCACAAACCAAACCCGCCGCCAAAGCCGCTCCAGTAGCCAGCGCCAACAAATCGTCTCTTCCAGCTGGCATCGTCGGCACAATCGAATTACTCAGCGGCACCGTCACCATCACTACGCTCAGAGGCGTGCCGCGTGATATGACGGTAGGTATGTCGCTTGAAGCTGGCGACACGATCAAAACAGCCGATGAAAGTGAAGCGCATGCCAATATGGCTGATGGCGCTTACCTTGCGGTGCGGGCAAATTCGGCCATCAAAATCACGGCGTATGCGGCCAATGGCAACAGCCGTGACAGATCATGGATTGACGTGGTCACCGGCAGCTTGCGCACGGTGACGGGCTGGATTGCCAAGACCCGGCCGAAGGGCTATCGCATCAACACGCCGACGGCCACCGTGGGCGTGCGCGGCACCGACCATGAAGTGATTTACTTCACCCTGGCCGACGCTGAAACTGAAGAGGAAGCCGGCACGCACAACGTGGTGTACGAGGGTGAGACGACGCTGGAAACCGCCCGTGGCCGCGTCAATATCACCCAAGGGCAGGCTGCGTATATTCCCATCGATGCCTTCGCGCCCAAGATTTACGCAGGGCAATTGCCAGCGTTTTTGGTGCGGGCGCGCGGACAGTTTGATGGCGATGTGGTGGAGCACCGCAACTCCCTTGACGCCATCATGCAGCGCAGCCTGATGGAGCGCGGCATCATGCGCGAAGGTCAAAATCTGCAAGACATTTTCAAACGCATCGGCGGTGAGGGCTTTGTGCCCGGTGCCAGTGGTGGCCAGCTACCGCCCATACAGCGCGGGGTGCAGGGCGTGCAGTCCGATATTTTGAAGCAGACCTTTGGCGGGCCAGGCAACACCAAAGAGGCGCTGCCAGTGCCGTTTGGGCTGCCCGGCGGTGGGGGCAACCCAAACGCTCCGCCGCCGATGGGCATACCGTCGCCCGGCGGCGGCGGTATGCCCTTTATGCCGAGGTAACTACCCGGGAGCGTGGGCGTTGGCTAGCGAGCACTTAAAAACCGCTGAAGGTGCCTGATCACCAACTCGCGCTGCTCATGCACGATCCAGTGCGTAGCGCCCTCGATTTTTTCTAACTGCATGTTGGGAACATAGTCGGCCAAGCCGTCTAGCAGCGCTGGCGGCAGCGCAATGTCGCCCATGCCCCACAAAACGAGTGTGGGCACCAACACATCCAGCAGGGCACGAGGCATGACCACGCCCGCAGCGCCTGGGTCGTTGTGCGGCGGGCCCAACCGGGGCGGGCGCAGGGGCGACGCGCGGTAAAAATTGAGCGGCCCCGTCAGGCCGCTTTGCCACACTTCCCGGTACTGCTGGCGCACGGCTTCGGTGAGCCAGGCGGGGGCGATACGTACGCCACTGGTTTCTTGAATGTTTCCTTTCACTGTACTAAACGGCATAAAAAATTCAAACAAGCGCCGAAAATCGTCTTCTGCCAGCAGCGCTTCTGCGTCTGGTCGAATCAAAAAATTCATGTACGCGCTTGCTGCTTGCTGCTCAGGCGAATGCTGCAGCTCGCGCAAAAAAGTGCCTGGATGTGGCGAGTTGATGATGGCCAGTTTTTTCATCAACTGTGGTTGGCTGGCAGCCAAGTTCCAGGCCACCGCGCCGCCCCAGTCGTGCGCAATCAGGCAATCTATTGGAGCGCCTTCCAGCGCGATCAACGCGGCGATGTCCTGCACCAGATGCTTGGGTCGGTAGGCACTCACATCCGTTGGCGCGCTTGACTGCTCGAAGCCGCGCAGATTGGGGGCAATGCAGCGGTAGCCGCCGTTTTCGGGTTGCGCGAAGTGTTTCAGCAGTTCATCCCAGACAAAGGCGGCTTCAGGAAAACCATGTAGAAACATTAGCACCGGTCGGCCTTTTTCGCCTGCGCTGCGGCACGACAGGGTGACGCCGTGGGGTAAGGGTTGCTGGTATTGGTTCATGAATTCATAAGAAACTTTAAATGCTATTAATTTAGCAGCTGCTTACGCCTGTTTTTATTGGGCTAAAGGCGATTTTCGCTCCAAATGTGCCCAGTCCCACAGGTGCTGGGCAACTTCTTCCACTCCCTGCTTTTTAAGTGCAGAAAACAGCTTCACGTCTCCGCCCCCAGCATTGAGCTTGGCAATTTGCAGTGCTTTCGCGCCCTCTGTTTTATTGAGCTTGTCGGATTTGGTCAGCAAAATTAAAAATTTCAAACCTTCTTCAACCCGAGGCCGAATCACATCCAGCAAAATTTCGTCGAGCTCCGTCATGCCCCGGCGCGGGTCGCACATCAACACCACGGCTTTGAGGTTGTCACGCGTTTGCAAGTAGTTGCCCATCACCTGCTGCCAGCGGATTTTGGCTTCCTTGGGCACCGCCGCGTAGCCGTAGCCGGGCAGGTCGGTCAGCACCGCGTCTGTCACCCCCTGTTTGCCCAGCGTGAACAAGTTGATCGACTGCGTGCGCCCTGGCGTTTTTGACGCATAAGCCAGCCGGTGTTGCTGCGTCAGGGTGTTGATGCACGTGGATTTGCCCGCATTGGAGCGGCCCACAAAAGCAATTTCAGGCACTTCGATGCGGGGCAAATGCTTGAGTTCGGGGGCGGTGGTCAAAAACTTGGCCGTATGCAGCCAGCCCATGGCGATTTTTGGGTCGGGCCGGTTTGGCTCTTGTGGCAGTGGGGTATTGGTGGTGGCCATGGTGGTAGTTTGGGTAAGCAATACCCGACAATCCGGGAACGCGGACAACCCATTGTAAAATTTAAGCGCTTGGCGATTCCAAGTTACAACTCGCTAGTTTTAAAAGCATTTAAAAGCACCCCCGATATGAAGTTGATTGCTCGCTCTTTTCTCACTGCGCTGATGGCTTTTTCTGTCGCGTCCATTTTTGCTGCTGGTCCGGCACCCGCAGCGGCAAAGCCAGACCTTGCCAAAGGTGAAGCCAGCTTTGCCGTGTGCTCGGGCTGCCATGCAGCTGATGGCAATTCGGCCATTCCGGGCAACCCAAAGTTGTCGCAGCAGCACCCGGAGTATTTGATCAAGCAACTGCAAGAGTACAAATCAGGCAAGCGAGCCAACGCCATCATGCAAGGCTTGGCTGCCGCGCTTTCTGAAGACGACATGCGTAACATTGCTTACTGGGTTACTACTAAAAAAGTCAAGCCAGGTTTTGCTACTGACAAAACCCAGGCCGCGTTGGGCGAGCGCATTTACCGCGGCGGCATTGCTGAACGCGGCATTACCGCGTGCGCAGGCTGCCACAGCCCGAACGGCGCTGGAATCCCCGCGCAAAACCCGCGCTTGGGCGGCCAGCACGCCGAATACGTTGCGGCGCAACTGACGTACTTCCGTGAAGGTGTTCGCAAAAATAACCTGCAAATGTCGCAGGTTGCCGCCAAGCTCAATGACCGTGAAATCAAGGCCTTGGCCGACTACGTGGCTGGTTTGCGCTGATCTAGCCAGCCTTTATTTGCCAACCCGCCCAAGCGTCGAGTGATGCTCTGGCGGGTTTTGTTGTTTCTGGACTACCCAGAACTTGTGGAGCATTTCAGAATCCATGTAAGACTTGGCGGCGTATTAAGACCAACTGCCAGTCGCCATTCATTTATTGACCTGTAAGGACTTTCACATGCTTATCAAAACCCATGCCAACGGCTTTAACCACGCGCTGCCAAGTGAAATCACCACCCACGGCAGTTACCAAGGCCGCCGCGAGATGATGAAACTGATGGCAACAGGTGCTGCCGGGGCTGCACTGGCGAGCTGGGCGGGCCGTGAAGCAATGGCGCAAACGGTGGCCAAACCGGGAAAGCTGGCCACATTGGCGGGCGGTAAATCGGCAGTGGCCGGTGCGATGGCGATGGAAAAAATCACTGATTACAAAGATGCGACCACCTACAACAATTTCTACGAGTTCGGCACCGACAAGGCCGACCCGGCCAAAAATGCTGGCACGCTGGTCACCAAGCCTTGGTCGGTGGCCATTGAAGGTTTGGTCAAGCAACCCAAAACTTACACACTGGAAGACCTGCTCAAGCTTAGCCCGCAAGAAGAGCGCATTTACCGTTTGCGCTGCGTCGAAGGCTGGTCAATGGTCATCCCATGGGTGGGCTATTCGCTGTCTGAGCTGATCAAAAAAGTCGAGCCACTGGGCAGCGCCAAATACGTTGAGTTTGTGACGCTGGCTGACCCCAAAACGATGCCCGGCGTAGGCTCACGCGTTCTGGATTGGCCGTATGTTGAGGCGCTGCGCATGGACGAGGCCATGCACCCGCTGGCACTGCTGAGTTTCGGCATGTACGGAGAAGTGCTGCCCAACCAGGCTGGCGCGCCAGTGCGCATGGTGCTGCCATGGAAATATGGTTTTAAAAGTGGCAAGAGCATCGTGAAAATCCGCTTCACAGACAAAGAACCAAAAACGGCGTGGAACAAGGCTGCTGCCAACGAGTATGGCTTTTTCTCTAACGTCAACCCGGACGTGGACCACCCGCGCTGGAGCCAGGCCACTGAGCGCCGTATTGGCGAAGACGGCCTGTTCGCAAAAAAACGCAAAACGTTAATGTTCAACGGCTACGAGGCGCAGGTTGGTCAGCTGTATGCAGGCATGGATTTGAAGAAAAACTTCTGATCATGAACCGACAAAAGGCTTTGCTGCACCCCGCAGCAAAGCCCATTCTCTTCATGGCATGCTTGCTGCCGTTTGCGTGGCTGCTGTACAGCGCTTTGACCAACCAGCTGGGTGCCAACCCGGCTGAGGCGCTAATCCGGGCCACCGGCGACTGGACGTTGCGCTTTATCTGCATCGTGTTGCTCGTCACCCCGCTACGCACCATCTCCAACACCCCTGCGCTGGCGCGCTTTCGGCGCATGCTGGGTTTGTTTGTGTACTTTTACGTGGTGATTCACCTGCTGAGCTACAGCGGGTTTGACATGGGTTTTGACGTTGGCGATGTCGTCAAAGACATCATCAAACGGCCATTTATTCTGGTCGGCTTTTTAGCGTTTTTGTTGCTGACACCGCTGGCTGCCACGTCGTTTAATGGCGCGATCAAAGCCCTGGGTGCCAAACGCTGGCAATTGCTGCACAAGCTGGTGTATGCGATTGCAGGGCTGGGGCTGCTGCATTTTTTCTGGATGCGTTCGGGCAAAAACGACTTCGCTGAAGTATTTGTTTACGCCGCCATCATTGCTGTACTGCTAGGTTGGCGTGTGCAGCAGTATTTGAGTAAAAAACGGCTTTTAGCCAATAAAATCGGGCGCGAGCAGCTATTAAATTAATATTTTAATGAACTGGCGCTGTGGCCGTTAAAGCAAGCGTTCGTGGCGCATCAGATCTTGCGGCGTTTCTCTTTGGCGAATAAGGTGGACTTGGGCGCCATCGACCAGCACTTCAGCAGCGCGGCCGCGCGTGTTGTAGTTGCTCGCCATGCTCATGCAGTACGCACCGCTTGACAACACCGCCACGTACTCGCCCGCTACCACGCTCAATTCGCGGTCACGTCCAATCCAGTCACCGCTTTCGCATACCGGTCCGACCACGTCGAATTGGGTAGTCGGCTTCTCGTTGAGCTGCGTTGGCACAATCGCGTGAAACGCCTGGTACAGCGCCGGGCGGGGCAGGTCGTTCATGGCGGCATCAATAATGCAAAAGTTTTTTTGCTCGCCGGGTTTGATAAAAATCACCTCGCTCACGCACACGCCAGCGTTACCGACCAACGAGCGGCCCGGCTCAATCACCAGCTTTTTACGCGCGTGGCCGCGCGCGTCAATCTTGGCCAGCAGTTGCCGCCACAACTCATCAGCTGCTGGCGGCGTATCGCCGTTGTAATTTATGCCGAGTCCACCACCAAAATCGATATGGGCAATTGGTATGCCTGCTGCCTCAATTCCCTCGACCAGGTCAAGCACCCGATCCATCGCGTCCAGGTAGGGCGTAACTTCAGTGATTTGCGAACCAATGTGGCAATCGATCCCCACAACATGCAAGCCACTAAGTGAGGCTGCATGCTGGTAAACGCGCAAAGCATCGCTGTGGGCCACTCCAAACTTGTTGCCCTTCAGGCCAGTGGAGATGTACGGATGTGTTTTAGGGTCAACATTGGGATTGACGCGAATACTGACGGGCGCGCGAAGACCCAGCTCGAGCGCTACGGCCGAGAGCACATCCAGCTCGGCTTCACTTTCTACGTTAAAGCAGCCGATACCAGCCTGCAAAGCCAAGCGCAATTCGATTCGCGTTTTGCCCACGCCCGAAAAGATGACTTTTTTAACGTCTCCGCCAGCGGCCACAACCCGAGCCAGCTCGCCGCTAGAGACGATATCAAAACCGCAACCGGCTGCTGCAAACACCTGCAAAACGCCAAGCGTTGAGTTGGCCTTCATGCCGTAGCAAATTCGTGCGTTGCGCCCGGCAAAGCCGCGCTGGTACGCGGCCAACGCGTTTAGCATGGACGCCTTTGAATATACAAACAGCGGCGTGCCAAATTGCTGGGCCAATGCGCTCAATGACGCACCCTCAACGTGCAGTGCGTTTCCTTGGTACGCAACGAAAGGATGTCCGGCGAGCGGGGTCACTTGGCGGCCGACGCTGTGGTCGCAGGTGCGGGCGCTGCGCTGGCAGCAGAACCAGCGGGAATTGCTGGGGGTAACAGTGTGAACGGAACGCTTTGTGGTGCGAGAAAAAGTGGGCCACGCTGGCCGCAACCAGCAACTAAAACGGCTGTTACCGCAAACAAGCCATTGGTCAGCAGGCACGTTGCGCAACGCCCTAAAATTCGAATTGAAAAAATCATCATTGGATTGTAATGACCGACCTTGAGTATTTGAACCACGCAGAAGCTGCTTTGCGAGCCGTTGAACTGGCATGCGACAAAATCAACGAGACGACCGACGCTGACATAGACAACCAGCGCAGTGGCGGCATGATCACGTTGACGTTCGTCAATAAGAGCCAGATTGTGATGAATCTGCAAAAGCCGCTACAAGAAATCTGGCTGGCGGCGAAGGCGGGTGGCTTTCACTACAAATGTATTGACGGAAAGTGGTTGGACACCAAAAATGAAGCAGAATTTTTTGCGGTACTGACCAGAGAAGCCAGTGCGCAAGCCGGGCAGGCGGTGGTGTTTAGCTCTTGAAGAGATCCAAAATACGCTTTTTTTCGTCACTTGGCGGTTGCGCTGCATTTGGCACATCGCCGTCCGGCATGGGTTGCGCTGGTGGGTTAGAGGATGGCGCCGGAGCTGCATCGCGCATGCCCAGGCTTCGAACGCCTGCCCCGCTAGCGTATTCCGCAAAATACCATTCGCCGCCCTGATTCACCAAACCGCTGGGTACAGGAAGCTCGGACACGGCGACACCCTTGAGCGCGTGCGCCATGAAATCAATCCACACCGGCAGGCTCAGTCCGCCGCCGGTTTCCCGGTCACCCAGTTTTTTCGGCGTGTCGTAACCCATCCAGACCGCCGCGGTAAGGGTGGGTTGGTAACCCACAAACCAGGTGTCGATCGAGTCATTGGTGGTGCCGGTTTTGCCGTAGATATCGGGCCGTTTAAGCATTGCCTGTGCTTTTGCAGCTGTACCCGAGCGAGCGACTTCTTGCAGCAAGCTGGACATGATGAAAGCGTTGCGCGCGTCGATGCCGCGCATCGATTCGTTGACCACGGGCGGCTTGGCCTCAACCAGCACTTTGCCTTTTTGGTCGGTGATTTTCGTGATCAGATATGGCGTGACCCGGTAGCCGCCGTTCGCAAAGACGGAGTACGCCGTGGCCATTTGCATCGGCGTGACCGAGCCCGCCCCGAGAGCCATCGTCAGGTATGCCGGGTGCTTTTCAGCCTCGAATCCAAAGCGGCCAATCCATTCTTGCGAATAGGTCGGGCCGATCGACTGCAAGATACGGATAGACACCATGTTTTTCGAACGCTTTAGCCCGGTACGCACGCTCATGGGTCCGTCGAACGTGGCGTCATAGTTTTTGGGCTCCCAAGGCTGACCGCCAGTGACTCCCGCATCAAAGAACAGCGGCGCGTCGTTGACGACGGTTGCAGGGGTGAAGCCTTTTTCCAGCGCAGCGGAATAGATGAATGGCTTGAAACTGGAACCAGGTTGGCGCCACGCCTGGGTCACGTGGTTGAACTTGTTTTTTTCAAAATCAAAACCGCCCACCAGCGCACGAATGGCACCGTCGCGCGGGTCCAGGGCGATAAAAGCGCCTTCAACCTCCGGAATTTGCGTAATTTCCCATGTGTTCTTTGGCGTTTTAACCACCCTGATCAGCGCGCCTCTGCGGATTTTGATGTTCGGCGCAGCTTTGTCGGCCAAGCCGGACAGAGCAGGTTTGAGTCCGTCGCCGATGATTTCCACCCGCTCACTGTTTTGGCGCAGGGCAACAATTCGTTTTGCGTTGGCTTCTAAAACGACAGCTGACAGTACATCGCCGTTATCGGGGCTTTCGGTCAGTGCGTCATCAATCGCCTCTTCAACTTCTACACCGTTTTTGGGCAAATCAATAAACTTCTCGGGCCCCCGGTAAATTTGGCGGCGCTCGTAGTCCATGATGCCCTTGCGCAGCGCCTTGTAAGCCGCTGTCTGGTCGGCTGCCCGCAACGTGGTGAAGACATTCAGTCCTCGCGTGTACGACTGCTCTCCATACTGGCTGTACACCAGCTGGCGCACTGTCTCGGCAATGTACTCTGCATGGACCCGGCCAGCGTCTGGCCCGGTCCTGACCTGCAGCTCTTCTTCTTTAGCGGCAACGGCCTGCGCGCTGGTTATAAAGCCGTTGGCCTCCATCCGTTCAATGATGTACAACTGACGCGCTTTGGCGCGCTTTGGATTGACGACGGGGTTGTAAGCCGATGGTGCTTTGGGCAGACCCGCCAGCATGGCCGCTTCAGCAATACTGACATCCTTCAAAGCCTTTCCAAAATACGCTTCAGATGCAGCGGCAAAGCCGTAGGCGCGGTTGCCCAAAAAAATCTGGTTCATGTAGATTTCAAGAATCTGGTTCTTGGTCAGCAAGTGCTCGAGTTTGAACGTCAGCAAAATTTCATAAATTTTGCGGGTATAGGTCTTCTCGGCCGACAGGTACACATTGCGAGCCACCTGCATGGTGATTGTTGAAGCCCCTTGCGCTTTCGCGCGCCCAATATTGGCCAGCCCTGCGCGGACAACGCCCAGGTAATCTACGCCGCCGTGAGAGAAAAACCGTGCATCTTCGATGGCCAAAACGGCATCGGTCATCACCTTTGGAATTTCGTTGATGGGCGTCAGTCGGCGGCGCTCTTCGCCGAACTCGCCAATAACGATGCCATCGGCCGAATACACCCGCATCGGGAGTTTGGGTCGGTAATCTGACAAGTCCGAAATGTCGGGAAGGTTTGGGTACGCCACTGCCAACGCGACAGCTATCACCATCAGCAATCCGACAACGCCGGCCAACGCAAGCCCTGATAGCCACAACACAACTTTGCCAGCCAAGGCAAGCCATGCTCGGTGCTCTGCAGACCCTGGCCTCTCGCTAGATGATGGTGGAGTGGGGCTAGGCATAAAAGTGCATAAATGCTGGGTGCATGGTGTTAATCGTAATCTCTAAACAGTATTATAAAAATTCGGCTCTGCTCTGCGGCTTTTGAAGTTTGGGTTGTTGGGGTACCGGCAATGAACAGCTTGAAGTTTGACCTTTCTATCCTCCACGGGATACCGACGGGCAGTGATTAAATTTGTAAGAAACGTCAGTTTTTGACAACGCTCACTCCGGTTAAAACAAAAAAAATCCTTATCGTACAAAGAGCTTACTGATAGTATTCATGTAATTTCTTAAGTACACAACGCTACCAAGTAGCCAATATTGGGGACTGTTTTGATCTCACTGGGGTCTTTATTAAAACGCCAAGAAGCCGCCCTGCTGGGGCTTGACATCAGCTCATCGAGTGTGAAGCTGGTAGAGCTGAGCCACGACAAGTCGGGCAACCTGGTGCTGGACCGTTGTGCCATTGAGCCGCTTGAGAGGGGCTGGATTACAGACGGTAACGTTGAGAAATTTGACGAAGTGGCCGAGGCGGTACGGCGCGTTGTTAAAAAAAGCGGTACGCGCACCAAACACGTGGCAATGGCCTTGCCGGCCTCTGCAGTAATCACCAAAAAAATTATTCTGCCTGGCGGCCTCAGCGAATCAGAACTCGAAATTCAAGTCGAGTCCGAAGCCAACCAGTACATTCCGTTTTCGCTCGACGAAGTTAGCCTTGATTTCTGTGTGGTCGGTCCCAGCGCCTCTTCTCTTGGAGATGTTGAGGTGCTGATCGCTGCTTCGCGCAAGGAAAAAGTGCAAGACCGTCAAGGTTTGGCAGAGGCAGCAGGTCTTAAACCCATCGTCATCGATGTTGAGTCGTACGCTTCACGGTTGGCAACGGCACGCCTGATTGAAAACATGCCCAACAAGGGCGTGGACACTTTGGTTGCGCTGTTTGAAGTGGGCGCCCTAACGACCAGTATGCAGGTCATCAGGAACGACGAGGTTCTGTACGAACGCGACCAGGCTTTTGGAGGCGCACAGCTGACGCAATTGATTGTCCGTCAGTACGGATTTTCCCCAGAAGAGGCCGAAACAAAAAAACGCGGCGGTGATCTTCCGGAAGATTACGAGTCTGGCGTGCTCAAACCGTTTGTAGACAGCATGGCCCAGGAAATTGGCCGAGCACTGCAGTTCTTTTTTACCAGTACGCCCAACAACAAAGTCGACTACGTCATGCTTGCGGGTGGATCCTCAGCGCTACCCGGTCTGGCTGAGTCGGTAACCCAGCAAACGTCTTTCGCCTGCGTCCAAGCCGATCCGTTTGAAGGTATGAAGATTGGCGGGAACGTCCGAGAGAAAAAAATGAGGCGTGAGGCAGCTTCGTATTTGACGGCTTGCGGACTGGCGTTACGGAGGTTTCTGCGGTGATTTTAATTAATTTGCTCCCTCACCGAGAAGCCGCCCGCAAACGCAAACGGGAGGCGTTTTTTGTAGCTTTGGCAATTTCAGCCCTGATAGGCGGTTTGATTTGCGGCGGGGTCTATTCTTGGTATCAAGCAAAGATTTCTGATCAGCAAACGAAAAACACGGTGTTAAAGACCGCTACCAAAAAGCTGGAAGAGCAGATCAAAGACATCGCCACGTTGCAGGCCGAGATTGCCGGTTTGAGAGCGCGCCAGGCGGCAGTCGAGGAGTTGCAGGGCAACCGCAACCTGCCGGTGTATTTACTGAGCGAGCTGGTGAAGCAGCTTCCAGACGGTGTGTACATATCCAGCATGAAACAAGACAACCAAAATGTGTTGATCGTTGGCGTAGCTCAATCGAACGAACGGGTGTCAGAGTTGCTGCGAAATTTGTCAAACAACAGTCCTTGGTTGTCAAAGCCAGAATTGATAGAGATCACAGCCTCGACCGTTGCCTTGAGCGCGCGTGATCAGCGCCGAGTTTCCAACTTTTCAATGCGGGTGGCACTGAAACGAGTGACTGATCCAGCGAGTTTGCCTGCGTCCGGCCCGTCTGCTGCAGCAGTGTCGGCAGCGCCGAAATCCGGTGCATCTGGTGCGGTTCCTGCCGTTGCTGTTGCGCCAACCGCAGGCAAGACCTGAAAGGTTGACTATGGCCACTACTCCTAAATTTAACGTCGATTTCGCCGGGTTCCAAGAGCGTGTAAAAGGCCAGTTCGTTGGTCTTAATCCGAATGACCCGCCTTCGTGGCCAGCTGTGCCACGGTATTTGCTGTGCGTGGCGGTTACCGCGGCTGTCGTTGCAGCGCTCTGGTTCTTATGGCTCAGCGCCTCGGACGAAGAGCTGACAGCAGAACGCGCCAAAGAGGTGGTTTTGCGTGAAGACTACAAAAAGAAAGTGGCGCAGGCCGCCAGCCTTGAAGTTCTCAAAAAGCAGAGAGAGCAGGTTCTTCAGTATGTGACCCAGCTTGAAAAACAGCTTCCCAGCAAAGCAGAAATGGACGCGTTGTTGTCCGATATCAATCAGGCCGGTCTCGGCCGAAGTTTGCTTTTCGATCTCTTCAAGCCCGGACAAGTCAGCGTAAAAGCTTATTACGCGGAGTTGCCGATTGCGGTTCGGGTAACCGGTCGGTACCACGATATTGGTTCGTTTGCGGCCGATATAGCCAATCTTTCGCGCATCGTAACGCTCAACAATCTGACGCTTTTGCCGGGTAAAGACGGTTCGTTGACGCTGGATGCCACTGCGAAAACCTTCCGATATCTCGACCCTGAGGAAATTGAGTTGCAGCGCAAGGCCGCGGTTGCCGCCAAAGGACCAGCGAAATGACCTTACGCAATGTTTTTTCTGTTGTAGTGTGGGCGTTCGCGTCTTTAACCTTGGTTGCATGCGGTTCGTCTGAGCAAGATGAATTGCAGCAGTGGATGACCAACGAACGAAATGCTGCACGTCCGAAAATTGAGCCGGTTCCAGCACCAACAAAGTTCACTCCGCAGGCGTACCAGCAGGAGGGCGCAATAGAGCCATTTAGCAGTCAGAAATTAACGCAGGCATTGAAGCGGGATTCAACGCAAGCTTCGGCAAATGTTGCTTTGATTGCACCCGAGCTGGCTCGGCGCAAGGAGCCATTGGAGGCGTCTCCGCTTGATGCTGCAGCCATGGTCGGCAGTCTGACAAGGGCAGGTCAGCAGGTAGCGTTGGTCCGTGTGGACAACTTGTTGTACCAGCTGCGCGTGGGGAATTATCTGGGCCAAAACTATGGCCGAATCACCAAGGTCTCAGAGTCTGATCTGACTTTGAGAGAAATCGTGCAGGATGCCGCCGGAGAGTGGATCGAGCGGACGGCGACTTTAAAGCTTCAAGAGGTATCAAAATGAGCAAGCAGACGTGGAATTTACAGGCCGCCGCCGAGCCGAAGGCAATGCCTCGGCTGACTTATCGGGCATCAATCAGCGCATCGGTGAATGCGTTTCTCCTAACAATTTTTTCCGTTTGCTTTTTGCCTTTCGCCTTTGCCCAAGGCACCAACACCATTCAATCCGTTACTGCGTCTGTGTCTGGTGGATCAGAAGTGATTCGCATTGATTTGGCGGAGGCGCTGACTGCGGTACCTACCGGTTTTAGCATCCAGTCGCCCGCTCGGATTGCCCTCGATTTCCCGGGTATCAGCAACGCGATGGGTCGATCAGCAGTCGAGATGAACCTGGGCAATCTGCGGTCGGCCAATGTAGTGCAAGCTGGTGAAAGAACCCGAGTGGTATTGAACCTGAAAGCCTCAACACCTTACAGAGCGGAGATTCAAGGAAAGTCGTTGTTGATTACCTTGGATCCTGTAGCTGTTGCGGCTCCAGCCGGAGTGGCACCGCCAGCATTTGCTGAAAACAGAAACCGGGACGTTTTGCCATTGAAAGATATTGACTTTCGCCGTGGCATTGAAAACGCTGGCCGGATTGTTGTGGATCTGCCCAACAACCAAGTGGGCGTTGATATTCGCCAGCAAGGACAGACGCTGGTGGTCGAGTTCCTGAAAACCAGCTTGCCCGAAGGCTTGCGCCGCAAGTTGGATGTGGCGGACTTCGGTACCCCCGTGCAGAGTGTGTCAACATTCCAGTCGGGAGACAAAGTGCGGATGGTCATAGCGCCCACCGGTTTGTGGGAACACAGCGCATACCAAAGCGACAATCAGTTCGTAGTGGAAGTTCGCCAGCAGAAAGTGGACCCAGGCAAACTTACCCGAGGACCCGGCTACACCGGTGAGAAGTTGTCGCTGAATTTTCAGAACATTGAAATTCGCTCCTTGCTATCGGTGATTGCCGAGTTCACCAGCTTTAACATCGTAACGTCTGACAGCGTGAGCGGAGCCGTAACGCTGCGATTGAAAGATGTGCCGTGGGATCAGGCACTGGACATCATTTTGCAGGCACGCGGCTTGGGCATGCGCAAGACTGGCAATGTGTTGCTGATTGCTCCGAAGGACGAGTTCGCAGCCAAAGACAAGATTGAGCTGGAATCAAAGAATGCCATTCAAAATCTGGAGTCGTTGCGCACGCAGGATTTTCGTTTGAACTATGCCAAGGCCTCTGACATTGCAGCTGGCTTGGTGGGTACTGGGACACCCGGTGCGACCAAGATTTTGTCTGCTCGGGGCAGCGTGATTTTTGAAGCCCGTACCAATCAGTTGTTCGTAACGGATATCCCGTCAAAGCTTGAACAGGTGCAGGCATTGATTCTCAAGTTGGATATTCCCGTCAAGCAAGTACTGATCGAAGCGCGAATAGTAGAAGCTGGTGATACTTTCGGAAGGTCGCTGGGCGTGCGACTGGGCGGTACAGACCAACGTGCCAGCCGGGGTGGAGATGGCGGCTACTCGCTGGGTGGTTCTAACCGCATCGCTTTTGGAACAAGTTATTCCAATGCTATTGCGTCGAGCGGAGGCTCAGCCGGCGGGGGCAATGCTGCAGGTACTTTTCTGAATCTTCCGGCGGTTGGCCAGAACGGTTTCGATGCCGCCAGTCTTGCCGTATCGATCTTCAGTTCGGCTGCAAACCGGTTTTTGAACCTGGAGCTGTCCGCGCTTGAGGCAGACGGCAAGGGCAAGGTAGTGTCCAGTCCCCGTTTGGTAACTGCAGACCAAGTGAAGGCGCTGATTGAGCAGGGAACCGAGTTGCCGTATCAGCAGGCTACTTCCAGCGGCGCTACAGCGATTGCCTTTCGCAAAGCCAATTTAAAACTTGAAGTGACCCCGCAAATTACGCCGGAAGGCAATGTCATTTTGGATTTGGCCGTCAATAAAGACACGGTTGGGCAGGCAACTGCCAATGGCTTTGCGATTGACACCAAGGCCATCAAGACACAAGTCCAGGTCGAAAACGGCGGAACGGTAGTGATTGGCGGTATCTTCGAGCTCACAGAACGGGTAGACGAGACGAAGGTTCCGTTTCTAGGCGACATACCGGGCTTGGGAAATCTGTTTAAAACCAAGTCGACAATAGCCAGGAAAAATGAGTTGCTGATTTTTATTACGCCCCGCGTCATCTCCGACCGCAGCGTCTCCCGATAGTCAATGTTTAATTTTTAGGATTTGCAAATGCGTACGAAAAATATCTTGAATCTGATGGGCGGCCTGTTGCTGGTCACATTGGTGGGTTGCGGCGGTGGCGGCGGTAGCGCTGGAACGCCATCAGGTGGGGCACCAGCAGCCGTTGTAGCTGCACCATTGTTTACTTCAGCTCCCGATGTACTCACTCTCGGGGTCGGAGCTTCGCAAGACTTCAATATTGTTGGCGGTGTTGCGCCTTACACGGCGGTAAGTAATAACGCAGCTATCGGTATTTCTATCGTCAAGGATTCGAGATTAACAATAGGCGGGGTTTCTTCGGGCACCTCGGAAATTACTATTCGCGATTCGCTAGGGGCATCAGTCAAAATTAACTTAATAGTCAGTGATGGTATTGGTCGAGTTCTATTTACGACTTCTGCTTCCGACATCGTTGTAGGCCCCGGCAACTCTAATGCGCAAACTTACACCGTTGGTGGTGGCGCTGCTCCTTACACAGCATCAAGCAGTAATGCAACCGTTGTATCTGTGTCGCTCGTGGGCGACAGCCTTAAGGTCACCGGACTGACGGCTGGTTTAGCTAATGTTGTCATTTTGGACAAGCTAGGCGCAAGATTGACCATTGCTGTTACTGTTCCTACTGTCAGTAATCTTGCTCTGTTTACAACAGCGCCGCCTGCTATTACGGTAGCGATTGGTTCTGCGCCGGGCTATAGCGTGGGCGGGGGAGCAGGCCCGTACACAGCAACGTCCAACAATACAAGTGTTGTCACGGTTTCGCTGGTCGGTAGCAACCTCACGATATCAGGCGTAGCCGCTGGTAGTGCCAATATCATCGTGCGTGACAGTACAGGTGCTTTGATTACGGTAGCCGTGACTGTTCCGGCGGCCGGCACACTGGCCCTATTCACGATGGCGCCGCCAGCCGTCACGATAGCGATTGGCGCTATGCCAGCCTATTCGGTCGGTGGTGGAACAGGCCCTTATTCTTCAACCAGCAATAACGCGGGTGTTGCTACAACCTCTTTAGTGGGTAGCAACCTGACCATCACCGGTGTGGCGGTTGGCTCAGCCATTATTTCAGTGCGCGACAACGCAGGCACGGTAGTGAACATTAGTGTCACTATTGGAACTACGCCAATAGGTGTTACGCCCAACAATGCAACCGGGATTATTGCTGACAGGCTGGTAGCAACCATCACCGGCGGTACAGCACCCTTCAGGGCTTCTGTAGGAAACTTTGATGTCGCTTCTGCTTCGGTTAGTAACGTTAACCAGTTAGACATCACGTTAAAACAAGTGGGTACAACTGTTGTTACTGTTTTGGACGCCAATAACCAATCTATTCCGTACACCTTGACAGTCAACGCTGCAACTCCCGGAATCAGGTTGTCGCCCAATCCGCTTACAGTATCTGAATTGGATACTCAGCCGATATCTCTTACTGTCTTCGGTGCTGCGACCGGCGCAGTTAATGTGTTTAGTTCGGACACCTCGAAATTGGTTGCGACCGTATCAGGGCAAACTGTGACGCTCAACACAGGAATTAGCGGCAACCGATGCGTTGATGCTGATTTGCCTGTCACTATTACGGTAGTGGATTCAACTCGTGCGTCTGGCTCGGCGGTTGTTACCATTAAAAATAGCGTAGTAAGTACACCTGCATGCCCCTAATATGTGAGCATGGGCGGTCGTCGTGTGCTCGGCTTCCGCTCGCAATAGTTTGAATCGAAGCTTAGCGCAGGTACTGCGTTGATTGCTCTGGTTGGGCTCCCCGGCTCCGGTAAATCCACCGTCGGTCGTCAACTCGCCCGGCGGCTTCAGCTTCCTTTCATGGACTCTGATCATGCGATTGAGGCGCAGATAGGCTGCTCCATTCTTGAATACTTTGAGCGTGAGGGTGAAGACAGGTTTCGCGATGCCGAGGAAGCTGTCATTGACCAGCTCACGCAGCAGCAATTGGGTGTTCTTGCCACAGGTGGTGGTGCTGTTCTAAGAGCTGTCAATCGTCAGCACTTGCGTGAACGTACTCAGGTGGTGTATTTAAGCTCTTCTCCTGATGAGCTGTTTCGGCGTTTGCGGCGTGATGTCAACCGGCCTCTGCTGCAGGTGGCCGATCCACTAAACCGGTTGCGCGAGCTGCATGCGGTACGCGATCCCCTGTATCGGCAAACGGCTAATTTCGAGATTGAAACCGGGCGTCCATCGGTCGCTACGCTGGTCAACATGATCGTGAAGCAACTTGAAATGGCTGGTGTGGTTGAGCCAGGCCTTTAATTCAGATTCGCGTCACCTACACTGGCAGCCATGACTTGTAATTCACCGAGTGCGCCTCTAAAAGTAGGTATCTGCCTGGCCGACCGAAGCTACCCTATCGTCATCGGATCGGGCCTGTTCGCCAATTCGTCGACTTATCAAGATTTACCGTCTGCCAGCACAGCGGTCATCGTTTCAAACACCACCGTTGCGCCGCTTTACTTGAATCAACTACAAGCCACTTTGGGTGGCCGCTTTACAAAAGTCATTTTTTGCGTGTTGCCAGACGGTGAGGTTCATAAAGACTGGCCAACGCTGCAACTGATTTTTGATGCGCTGCTTGAAAATGGCTGTGACCGCAAAACCATTTTGTTTGCTTTGGGCGGCGGTGTGGTGGGTGACATGACCGGCTTTGCTGCCGCGAGCTACATGCGCGGCGTGCCTTTTGTGCAAGTACCCACTACGCTTTTAGCCCAGGTGGACTCGTCTGTTGGCGGCAAAACCGCCATCAATCACCCACTCGGCAAAAACATGATTGGGGCTTTTTATCAGCCGCAGTTGGTGGTCTGTGACCTCGATGTGCTTAAAACGCTGCCTGACCGTGAAATCAGCGCGGGGCTGGCAGAAATCATCAAGTACGGACCGATTGCTGACATGGCGTTTATGGAGTGGATGGAGGCCAACCTTGACGCGTTGCTGGCCAAAGACAGCGCTGCGCTTGCGCACGCCATTGAGCGCAGCTGCCAGATAAAAGCCGACGTGGTTGGGCAAGACGAACGAGAGCAGGGGCTGCGCGCCATTCTTAATTTTGGCCACACTTTTGGCCATGCGATTGAGTCTGGTTTGGGCTACGGTCAATGGCTGCATGGCGAAGGGGTGGGCTGCGGCATGGTCATGGCGGCGCATTTGTCGGCGCGTTTAAACCTGGTTGATGCAGCTTTTGTCGAGCGCCTGACCTTGCTTGTCAGCCGCGCGGGGCTGCCTACATGTGCGCCGGTACTGCGTGAGAAAGACAACGCGGGCCGCTACCTTGAGCTTATGCGCGTGGATAAAAAATCAGAAGCTGGGGAGATTCGCTTTGTTTTGATCGATGGCGCAGGGAAGGCGTGCGTGCGCGCCGCGCCAGATGCACTGGTGCGCGAAGTGATTGACGCTTGCTGCGCCTGATGCGCCTAAGCATCTTTGGCACGCATACTTTTGCTATTAATAGAGTAGCTGCTTGCGCCCGTATTTATTGCGTTAAACACTTAATTCACTAGTATTTCATGATTCTGGCGTGTTATGCATCTGATCCAGCCACGTCGCGCGGCCGCCGCATTTTTGAAGCGGCTGCACCGACGCGGTCTGACTACCAAAGAGACCGTGACCGCATTGTTCACAGCACGGCGTTTCGCCGACTGGTGTACAAAACGCAGGTTTTTTTAAACCACGAGGGCGACCTGTTTCGCACCCGCCTGACGCATTCGCTGGAAGTGGCGCAGCTTGGAAGGTCTATTGCCCGCAATTTAAATTTGAACGAAGACCTGGTTGAAACCATCGCGCTGGCGCATGACCTCGGGCACACACCGTTTGGGCATGCTGGGCAAGACGCGCTGAATGCCAGTCTGAAGGCGAATGACTCCAACAGCGCGGGCTTTGAGCACAACCTGCAAAGCCTTCGCGTGGTGGATTCACTCGAAGAGCGCTACCCAAGCTACGACGGTTTGAACCTGACATTTGAAACCCGTGAGGGAATTTTGAAGCACTGTTCCCGCCGCAACGCCGAGCGCATTGACGCACGTGAGCCTGGCGGCATCGCGCAGCGGTTTTTGCGCGCGCCTGGCGGCTGGTTGCAGCCCAACCTGGAGGCGCAGTTGACCAATTTAGCCGATGAAATCGCTTACAACGCGCACGATATTGACGACGGCGTGCGCTCTGGCTTGCTCTGCCTGGAGCAGTTGCAAGGCGTTGAATTGTTTGCGTATTTTTGTTCTGACGCGCTCAAAGACCACCCGCATTTGGTGGGCCGCAGGCTGCTGTTTGAGGCGATTCGCCGCATGTTGAGCGCGCAGGTGTACGACGTTATGGCCGCTAGCCGAGCCGCGTTGCTGGTGGCAAATCCGCAGAGTGTTGACGACGTACGCCGCAGCACCGCGCTAGTGTGCTTTTCGCCTGAAATGGCTGCGAAGTCGGCTGCTCTCAAGCAGTTTTTATCGCTTAATCTGTACCGCCATCCCCAAGTTATGGCCACCACACAAGCCGCCAGGTTGGTGGTACGCGATTTGTTCGACACCTACCTGACCGATCCGATGCAAATGCCCCCGGCGTATGTTGAGCGACGCGGGGCTGAACAGAGCCGCGGTGCGGATTCACGGTTGCATCAGCCGCAAAGGGTGGTGGCCGACTACATTGCCGGTATGACCGACCGCTTCGCCACCAAAGAGCATGAGCGGCTTCTCGGAAAGCGCGCTGTTTTAAAGTCAGCGTGATGAACTGGCGCTGTAAAAGGCGCCCTCTGCATGGCTTCATACCAACTCGGCATTTACATGAATAGCTTTTTTTGCGCCGCAGGGTTACGCTTTAATCCGTGAGTTTTTAATTCAAACTGAAACTGTCGGTAACGCGTGACACGAAAGATGCACGGCATTAGCCAACAGGGAGGCATTTGCAGTTTGCCCTCCCTGGATGGCCAAACCCTGCCAATTTTTATGCCCGCTCGGAATTGCACTTACTTTCAAAGGCCGCCATGCTGATAAACCGTCGATCAATCATCTTGGGCAGCGTTGCTGCATCCGCCATCGCCGCCAGTCCTCTGGCCCGGGCGCAAGCTGCCAAAGGTGTGCGCAAATTGGTGCTGGGCCAATCAGTGCCTTTAACGGGAGCAGCAGATCAAATCGGCCTGGCTTACTTCAATGGCGCCAAGATGTTTTTCGATGCCGCCAACGCAAAGAACGGTATCGCGGGTTACAAAATTGAAGTGCGGTCGCTGGACGACGGCTACAACGCCGCCAAGGCAGCCGCCAATGCCAAGCAACTGGTGGACGAGGGCGTTGACGCGCTGTTTGGTTTTGCGGGCACGGCCAGCTGCGATGCTGCGTACGCCGCTGTCAAGGCCTCGGGCACTGCTTTTTTCGCTCCCTTTGCGGCTTCAGACGCGCTGCATGGGGCAGATGCGGTTAACGCCTTTCATGTACGCCCGGCTTTAAGCGATGAGGCCTATAAGATTGCACGCCATTGCGCCACACTCAACCAGGAGCGCATTGCGGTGTTTGCCGAAGACGACGCAATGGGTCGTGGCGGGCTGGCCGCTATCAACCAGGCGCTGGTAGATTTAAAGCGCCCGCCACTGGTGGCTTCTGCACTGTCTGCAGTAAACAGCGACAAGGTCGACACAGCTGTGGCCGCGCTCCTTAAGTCAAATCCTCAGGCCATCATTCAAGTGAGTTTGTTCAACTCCGCTGCTGCATTCATCCGCAAAGCGCGCAAGGCAGGGTACGGCGGGCAGTTTCTGACCTTCTCGGTCGTCGGAATTGATCCGTTGTTTACATCGCTGGGCAAGGAAATCGGAGGTATCGTGATTTCCCAAGTGGTGCCGTCGCCTCGAAGTCTGGGTATCCCGCTCGTCAAGGAATATTTGGATGTGCTCAATCAAACCGACCAAAACCCAAGTTATGAAAGCGTTGAAGGCTATGTGGCCGCGCGCGCGTTTGCTGAGGGTGTGCGCCGCAGCGCGCAAAGCGGCGGCAAGCCAGACCGCACAGGGCTGCAAAAAGCGTTTGAGTCGATGACTGACTTTGACATGAACGGTTTGCGCATCAATTTGCGGCCTAAAAAGTATGAGTCTGTTCGCCTGGTAGATTTGGTCACCATCACGCCCGAAGGGAAAGTGGTGCGTTAAATTCAAGCGAAATAGACGCGTCGCCCAATAAAGACAGGCGCAAACAGCTATCAAAAATGTAGCTTAAAATTTGGCGAATCGTGCTTACATCGCGGGCAGCGTGCCGGTCTGATAATGAAGCTCCGATTTACGAAGCGGAGACTCTCATGCTGTATAAATTCAAGTCCAAAAATGCAGGCGACGTGATCATGCTGGAGCCCAATGGCCGGCGGGTGCTGGAGGTGATCGGGAAAGGCGCTGGGCCAACAGGAATTATTTTGGCGAGTGAAATGGTTTCTGCCATTGCCGCGCTTCAAGAGGCAATTGCGCTGGAAGAATCAATGCAACAGGCTGAGGAAGTTGATGCCAATCCTGACATGGTGCATGGCGACGCACCCGGCCTGCGCCAACGTGCCATGCCATTTATTGACATGCTCCAGCGCAATTTCAAAGCCCAAACCGACGTGATTTGGGGTGTTTAAATAGCCTTTGGGCGCGTCTAGAAATTCAGATTTGCGGGATGAAGTGCAAGGCGCCCGGAGCGCAGGACCCAGGCGCGCACTTGTGTGCGTGAGGATTCCGAGCACCGCCGAGCGCCGCGTGTTCGCTGAAGCTTGGTGCGGCAATTCGTCGGAAAATGAATTTATAGGCGTGTTCTAGTCGACTTTTGCGCCAGAAGCCTTCACCACCTGCGCCCACTTAACGTGCTCGGCGTTAATAAAGCTGTTGAACTGATCCGGCGTATTGCCGCCAGGAATGGCCCCTTGGGCCAATAATTTTTCTTTCATCGCTGCGGTGCCAAGTGATTTCGTCACTTCTTGCTGAATGCGGCTCACGATTTCCGGCGGGGTTCCAGCTGGGGCCAGAAGCCCAAACCAGGAGCTTGCATCAAACCCCGGCAATTTTCCAGCCTCTTCGATGGTTGGCAGGTCGGGTACCGCCGCTGAGCGCGCCGCACTGGTCACCGCAAACGCCTTCAGCTTGCCAGCTTTGACTTGCGGCAGGGCAGACGGCAAATTGTCAAACATCACGTCCACCGTACCGCCCACCAAATCCAAAAGTGCTGGCCCTGATCCGCGATACGGAATGTGCGTCATGAAAATGCCAGTGCGCGATTTGAACAATTCGCCCGCCAAATGAATGGACGTGCCATTTCCGCTCGACGCCATACTGAACTTTGCCGGATTCGCCTTGGCGTACTTGATGAAATCAGCAACGCTGTTGATGCCCAAAGTTTTCGCCTTTTCTGTATTCATCACCATCACGTTGGGCACGCCTGCCACGAGCGTGATGGGCGCAAAGTCTTTTTGCGAGTCGAACGGCATCTTGGCGTAAAGCGCCTTGTTGATGCCGTGTGTGCCGACGGTTCCCATCAAAATGGTGTAGCCGTCAGCGGGCGCTTTGGCCACGACGTCTGCGCCCACGTTACCGCCTGCACCAGCCCGGTTTTCCACCACAAACGGCTGTCCAAACGCCTTTGTCAACTCAGGCGCCATTGCACGCGCCAAAATATCTGTGGTGCCGCCTGGTGCAAATGGCACAACGATTTTTACCGGTCTGGTTGGCCACGCCGTTTGTGCCACGCTGACAGATGCTATAAAAAATATAGCTGCTTGCGCCCATAATAATTGGGCTAGAAGCCGTTTTGATGCTTGAAAGCTCATATTTTTCCTTTGTAGGGTGTCAACAGAAGATCCACTGCTTGCTGGCACCTCCAACCCGCCTGAATGCCCAGCGCCACTGCCTGCGCGTTCAGCCCAGTGATCGTGCCCGTCGCCAGCGTGCTTTGCGATTCACCAATTCGCGCACTGCTGTGCGCAATCGTGCAAGCCGCAAGTCCATGGCTTTGCAAAAAATCAAGTGCCGCCACGCCAGCGTTGTCCAAGCCGCCGCCAGCGTCGTTAAACACACTTAGCAGCGGCCGCGCCGCCAGCGCATAACGTGCAGAACTCAAGCCGCCGTGTGATCCGCTCACCGCGATGCAGCCCGCATCATCTGCGTTCAGCTCGGTGATCGAGTCCACCACGCGGGTTAAAAGCTGCGTCGCCACAGCGTAAGTCTTGTTTGATTCAAAGATAAAAAAAGCCGCCTGTCCGGGAAGGTGCAGGCGGCTTGCATTGAATCGATGTTTCTTAGTCGGCGTATTGCTTGGCAGCGTCAATCACCGCTTTGAGCTTGGTGATTTCAGCGGCTACAAACGCTTTGTGTGCGGCTGGCTCAACGCGTTTGTCGCTTACTACGACAGCGCCCAAAGCTTCTTGCTTTTTTATGAATTCAGGGTCTTTGAGCGCTTTCTTCAGGCCTTCATTGAGCGCTGTCAGCACTGCTGGCGGTGTACCTTTTGGTGCGTACAAGCCATGCCAAACGGTCAGGTCAAAGCCTTTAAGGCCCATTTCCTGAAGCGTCGGGTAGTCTTTGAGCAGTTTGTTACCGCTCAAAGGCTTGGCGGTGGTCACAGCAAACGCCTTGACCCGGCCGGCTTCGATCTGGCTTGAAGTGTTGGTGGTCTGGTCGCACATCAAATCCACCTGGCCACCGACCAGAGCATTCATTGCGGGGGCGGTGCCGCCGAAAGGAATGGTGGTCATGGCTTCCTGTGACTTGATGGCCGCTTGCCACATCAAACCGCAAAGGTGCGACGCTGAGCCCAAACCGGCGTGGGCGATATTGAGCTTACCGGCATTGGCACGAATGTAGTTTTCAAAGTCGCGATAAGTATTGGCCGGCAACTGCGGTTTACCCACCAACGTCATCGGCACTTCGTTGACCATGCCCAGGTATTCAAAATCTTCTAGTGGCTTGTAGCCCAACTTGCGGTACAGGGCTGGTGTAGAAGCCATACCAATGTGAAACAGCAGCAGCGTGTAGCCATCCGGCGTTGCCTTGGCCACCTTGGTCGCGCCAATCGTACCGCCCGCGCCGTTGACGTTCTCCACGACAAAATTGGCACCGCCGCCCATCGTTTTGCGCATCGCTTCTGCCAAGTCGCGGGCTACTTTGTCTGTAGGGCCGCCCGCCGCAAATGGCACGACAAAAGTAACCGGCTTGGTGCCGGGGTAGGCCTGCGCACTGGCATGTGTGCCGGCCAGCAGACTGAGAGCAGCTGCGGCTAAAACGAACAGTTTTTTCATGGAGGTTCTCGATTGAGTTACGAGTTAATAAAACAAAAAAACAGTTTACGGTTTTACCCAAGCGCACGCATCGCGGGAACTACTTACGTAAAACCCCCGCTTGCCGGGAACTCGCTCGCCTTACTTGTAGCTGCGCGCGTCCTCAATAACCTTTCCGTCGTTGGGAAGGCTGCCGGGCTGAACCAGCTCAACCGTGCCGCGCAGTTTGGTGACATCACGAATCGCATCGCTGATGCGTTCCTCAAGACCAGAATGGATTGCGTCTGACTCAACCAGCAAGTGCATGGCATCGTTTGCCATCTCGCCGCTCACCACCAGCCGGGCCTTGAGCACTTCAGCAAAGCGCCGCGCGATGTCATTGACCTGCCCCGGATGCACAAACATGCCGCGAATTTTTACGGTTTGGTCCGCGCGGCCCATCCAGCCCCTGATCCGGGTATTGGTTCGGCCGGTGGGGCAGTGCCCGGGCATCACTGCCGACAAGTCGCCTGTGCCAAATCGAATCAGCGGGTAGTCTGGGTTGAGCGTGGTGACCACCAGCTCGCCCACTTCACCCTCAGCCACAGGCTCACCAGTGCCTGGGCGGACGATTTCAACCAGCACGCCTTCGTCAATGACCAAGCCCTCCCGCGCCTTGGTCTCGTAAGCGATCAAGCCCAAATCTGCGGTTGCGTAGCTTTGGTAAATGGCCATGCCGCGCGCTGCAAACCAGTCGCGCAAGCTGGGTGGAAACGCTTCACCGCCGACCAGGCCTTTGCGCATACTGGAGATATCGCTGCCGAGCTCCTCGGCTTTTTCAACCAGAATGCGCAGAAAACTCGGCGTTCCACAATAGCCATCAGGCCGCAGCTCGGCAATCGCTTGCAGTTGCTGTTCAGTCTGGCCAACTCCTGCAGGGAACACGGTGCAACCCACTGCGTGCAAGCCGGACTCCATGATGAAAGCGCCTGGTGTCATGTGGTAGCTGAACGAGTTGTGTGCCAAGTCGCCTGCTCTGAAGCCCGCCGCGTACATCGCTCGGCCCGCGCGCCAGTAGTCTTTGGCTACGCCTTCGGGTTCATAAATAGGCCCAGGCGATGAAAACATGCGCGGCATCTTGGGGCCACGCAGCAAGGCGCTGAAGCCGCCGAAAACATCATTCGGACGGCCGGCTTTCTGCAAATCATGCAATTCGTTTTTACGCGTCACTGGCAGGCTAGCCAGCGCATCGCGGCTGGTTATTGATGCAGCATCAACACCTGCCAGCAGCTTGCTAAAAGCAGGCGCGGCTTTCTGCGCATGAGCTACCAAACCCGGCAAAGCGCTCAGCAAAGCGGCTTCACGTTGATCAGAACTCCGGGATTCGAGTGTGTCGTAATGCGTTGTTTTCATATCAGTCTTTTCTGAAGCCTAAGTCCAGCAGGGCAATAGGATGCCTTGTGTCAGATTCAAACAGGGACCGCGGATCTGGCTTTGCCAGTCCGCAGGCGCAGCGGCTCCCTGCGGGAGCAGCGTATTACACGTAGTGAAAAGCGTGGGGGTCATATTTTTAGTGGCCGGTGCCGAGATAGGCGCTGATCACATCTCGATTTGCGCGCACTTCGTCAGGCGTGCCATCACCGATTTTCTTGCCGTAGTCCAGCACCACAACCCAGTCTGCGATGTCCATCACCACGCCCATGTCGTGTTCGATCAACACCACGGTGGTGCCAAACTCGTCGTTCACGTCCAGCACAAAGCGGCACAAGTCCTGCTTTTCTTCAACGTTCATGCCGGCCATCGGTTCGTCGAGCAGCAGTACCTGCGGCTCCATTGCCAGTGCGCGGCCAAGGTCAACGCGTTTCTGCAGCCCATGAGGCAACTGGCCAACAGGTGTTTTGCGGTAGGCCTGAATTTTCAGAAAATCAATAATTTTCTCAACCGCCTCGCGGTGCAATATTTCTTCTCTTTCAGCCGGGCTAATACGCAGTGCCTGCATCAAATACTGCTCTTAATTTTCAAATTGCGGCCCGACATCATGTTGTCCAGCACGCTCATGCCTTTGAACAGCGCGAGGTTTTGAAACGTACGCGCCACACCCATCACCGCCACTTGCTGACTGTTCATATGTTTGAACGTCTGGCCGCGAAAGGTAATGGAGCCCTGCTGCGGCTGGTAGACACCGTTAATGCAGTTCAGCATCGAGCTTTTTCCTGCGCCGTTGGGGCAGATGATGGCGCGAATCTCGTGCTCTTTGACATTGAACGAAATATCTTGCAGTGCTTTAACGCTGCCAAACGCGAGGAAAATATTTTGAACGTCAAGAATGACATCGCCGATTTTTTTGCTCATGTTTTTTTACCTGCGGCTACGCCGCGGCCTTCACTGCTGCAAAAGTCTTGCAGTCACCAAGTTTTAATGTCGCGCTCACACTACCGCTGCGGCCGTCTTCAAACTTCACCACCGTTTCAATGAACTGCTCGGTTTTGCCGTTGTACAGCGCATCAATCAGCGGTTGGTATTTGTCGCCAATAAATCCGCGCCTTACTTTGTTGGTGCGCGTCAGCTCGCAGTCGTCTGCGTCAAGCTCTTTGTGCAAAATTAAAAAGCGGCTAACCTGCGAGCCGGCCAGCAATGCGTCAACGCTCAAATCCGCATTGACTTTTTCAATGCACTCTTTGATGAGCTGATAAACCTCTGGCTTTTGCGCCAAGTCGGTGTAGCCCGCATATGGCAAGTTGCGGCGCTCGGCCCAGTTGCCGACTGCGTCAAAGTCGATATTGATAAAGACGCACACCTGATTGCGGCCATCCCCATATGCGACTACTTCTTTAATGTGTGAGAAAAACTTCAGTTTGTTCTCTACGTATTTCGGGGCGAACATTGCGCCATCGTTTGCGCCACCATGAATGCGGCCAACGTCCTTGACTCGGTCGATGATTTTGAGGTGGCCGCTTGCATCAATGAACCCGGCATCGCTGGTATGGTACCAGCCGTCTTCCGTCAACACCTCCGCGGTGGCTGTCGGATTTTTGTAGTATTCCTTCAACAGCCCCGCTGACTTCACCATGATCTCGCCGTTGCTTGCCACTCTAATTTGCACGCCTGCAATGGGCACGCCAACCGTGTCGGCGCGCGCTTCGTTGTCAGGCTGCAGACACACGAACACAACCGTTTCAGTTGAACCATACAACTGTTTCATGTTGATGCCGATGGAGCGGAAGAACGTAAACAAATCAGGTCCAATCGCCTCGCCCGCCGTGTAGGCCACACGCACGCGTGAAAAGCCAAGGGTGTTACGCAGCGGCGCGTACACCAGCGCATTGCCCAGCGCGTACAACAGGGTTTGCAGCATGCCAATGGATTTGCCATCCATGCGAGCAGGCCCCACGCGTTTGGCCACACTCATGAAGTAATTGAAGATGCCGCGTTTGATCCGTCCGGCATCTTCCATACGAATCATCACTGTGGTCAGCATTCCTTCAAAAACACGCGGTGGTGCAAAGTAATAGGTCGGGCCGACTTCTTTCAGATCAATCATCACTGTGCTGGCGCTTTCATGGCAGTTGACCACATAGCCGCAAGCCAGCCACTGCGCGTAGCTGAAGATGTTTTGGCCAATCCACGCGGGCAGCAAGTAGGCCAGCACTTCCTCATAGGCCGTTAGCTTGTCAAAATCTGCCCCGGCCCTGGCGCGGTCTAGCAGTGTGTTGTGGGTGTGCACCACGCCCTTGGGGTTGCCTGTGGTACCAGATGTAAAAAACATGGCTGCAACATCATCTGGCTTGGCTTTGGCCACTTCAGCTGCATACCAGCCGGGCTGAATACTTGCGAAGGTTTTGCCCTTTTCGATCAACTGGTCGAGTGCCATCAAGCCAGGTTCTGAATAATTGCGCAAACCGCGCGGCTTGTCAAAAAATATATGTTTAAGTTGCGGGCAGTTTTCGCGAATTTCCAGCAGCTTGTCGACTTGCTCCTGGTCTTCAGCAAAAGCAAATCGCACTTCGGCGTTGTTAATGGGAAATACGCACTCGGCACCCACCGCGTCTTGATAAAGTGGAATTGGCACAGCGCCTAGCGATTGCGCGGCCAGCAATGTGGCGTATGAGCGCGGGCGGTTGCCGCCCACCACCACCATGTGGTTTCCGTGCTGGAGACCCGCTTGATGTAAGCCGCAGGCAATCAGCTCGACCAGCTTGGCCAAAGCCGACCAGCTGTGGGCTTGCCAGATGCCGTATTCTTTTTCACGCATGGCTGGCGCATCCGGGCGCTCGGCAGCATGTTTAATCAGCAGCTGGGGAAACGTTGTCTGCATGGTGCTTGTCTCGCTGTCTTTAGGAAGCCGTCGCACCCGGGTTAGGTGCACAAGTAACCGAAGAGCTGCCGCGATGGAGTCGATGGTACGCAATCGTTTGACGCTATGTTGTCATTCCGACGACAATTTAAGGGTGAATACTCCCCCCGGAGTTTCCCTTGTCATCCATTTTCATGCGTGTAGCTGTTCAATAATCCCCTTCAGATTCGCCAATGCGCTGCCAGCGAAGATGAGCTGGCTGGCATTCCCTGGTTGGGGCTGCTGTTGCCCGCAGAGCGCGATATGGCGGTGACTGAATTCAGGCTTGGAGATGCTGCACCCGGGGACTATGTCTGCCGCGTTGGCAAACCGGTCACGTCTGGTTCGGTGTAGTGCAAGGGCTGCTCAAAATGAGCGCTGACAACGAGCAGGGCATGACGATGACGTTTACTGGCGTGCCGCCTGGAGGCTGGTTTGGCGAGGGCACCGCGCGCAAGCGTGAGCCGTATCGGTACAACATCCAGGCGCTGCGCAAAAGTGTTGTCGCCAGGCTGCCGGTAGACACTTTTCACTTGCTGCTTGACCACTCGATTGGCTTTAATCGTTTTGTGATGATGCAGCTCAATGAGCGCTTGGGCCAGTTCACCGTGGCGCTTGAAATTGACCGTTTGAACAACCCCGACATTCGCGTGGCACGCAGCCTGGCGGCACTGTTTAACCCAGTGCTGAATCCGGGCGTTGGCGAGGTATTGCGCATCACCCAGCAAGAGCTTGCGTACTTGGTTGGGCTGTCACGCCAGCGCGTAAACGTTGCACTAACGACGCTACAGGCCAGCGCAATGATCAGGGTGGAATACGGCGGCTTGCGGGTGCTGGATTTGGATGCGCTAAGGTCTAATTTATTTGAGTATAAAAAAGACTTTTTGCGCAATAAATACGGGCGCAAAATGCTATGAAATAAATAGCAAAAGAACACCAAGCCAGGCTGACGCGTGCTTTTACGCTTTTTTTACAGACCAGGAGACTTTCTCTCACCCCGTTTTTATACCTATCGGCCTAACCTCGTATCACTATTTGATACGAGGAGAAGTTCCATGGATATCGCGTTTGTTGTGGGGATTTTTGCACTCTGGGGCCTGATGGTGCTGCTGGTAGCGGGCTTTCAAAAGCTTGAAAAACCT
>ENA-OBIT01000035-OBIT01000035.1-metagenomes-genome-assembly--contig:-NODE-35-length-46229-cov-33.4697_pt1 | contig 46229 bp, 57 predicted proteins | sample MGYA00153386_OBIT01 | MGnify analysis MGYA00153386
GGATCGATCGGCCTGCATAATGGCGCTGAAGTTCAGCCGCAATAGTCTCGCCGCAGTGCTCTTGAATTTCACGAAAGGTTGACATTTTAGTACCCATTCTAGACTGTGGACTCAAACGCTGAGAAAATATTCATAACAACGACCCCGCAGAGTCAAAAATACTGTCTACGGTCGCCGCATTCCACCCTAAACCTTGTATCAATGCTTGTACTAATTGAGAATCCTCATGAAAAATCGTAGTATCCTCCCACTGCATAATCGTTTCAATCCCAGCGGCATTAATAGCAGCAGTTAATGATTCAAGCAGTCCTAGCCTATGCAGTGCCGTCCTCAATCTACGCTTGTCCACAGTCCTAGTAGGATTAGGTACGATCGGAATCTGTGGTAATTCGGTGATCTCTTCATTCGTAAGATCCACCAAATTTTGAACCCCATCTAAATCAATTATCAACTTCTGCATGTTAAAACTCCCAAAGTAACTGAAGAGATCCGGCTGTCATTGTCGTCGTGTTAATGTATCTAAACGTTGTCAACTCACCAGGTAATGAGATGTTGGCAATCCCAAGTGAGCCGTAATCAGTACTGTCCCTACCCTGACATGTAGCGTTCCAACTGTTCGGAGACACTCTATAAAAGGTCATACAGAAAATGGCGGCAGACGCAACACTACAAAATGGAACACTAATTCCGTTAGTGATCAATCCTCCAGGTCCTATAGCATTAGGACCAAAATAATGGATCATGTCACCATATCCAGTTGTCAACACGCCTGCACTTGTCCCAAGTCTGACAATGGCACTATTAGTTATTAGGCCATTAGACAGAAGTGTTAGCCGACGAACCCCAGCAGGGATAGCGAAGTCGACAACACTAACTCCCGAGGGATTAACCGACGCCCCTGCTATAGGGGCAGCAATACCATTCAGCGCAGTACCAGACGGATCTGCATAGCTCAAATTCCCCAAGCCATCAGTCTGAAGAACCTGCCCCGCTGTACCTACGTCTGGGGGAAGTGTGAGGATAACCGCTGCCGTCATACCCGTACCAGGTCGAGCGATCAAGTACTTGCGATCCGCTCCAGTATCAGCGGCGTTAGCGTTTAGCTCGATCGCATTACCTGTCGCCTGCACTATTGAGGCTTTGACCCCTACAAAAGCACTATCGATCGCATTTCTAATCTCGATCGTCCCCTCATTATTTTTGATACGTGGTCCTGTCAGTCCAATGCGGAAAAAGGATAGAGCGGTTCCAAATAAATAGAAGAATTTAGACATTTTTGATTACCAAAACTCCAGGCATTGTGTACGAAATGCGGATCGATCGGTCTGCATAATGGCGCTGAAGTTCAGCCGCAATAGTCTCGCCGCAATAGCTTTGAATTTCACGAAAGGTTGACATTTTATTACCCATTCTAGACTGTGGACTCAAACTCTGAGAAAGTATTCAAGGCTAGGTGTCGATGCCCAGATACTCGATCGACATATAGCAAGCGAGCTGGGCTGTTGTATTAGCTTCGACAGTAGCATTCGCGTTCGCGACACCCACTTGCACTCCAAATCTGCGAGTATCGCCTGCATTCAGAAAGACTAATTGGCGTCCAGTTGGCGCATGAAGATTTGTGCCGGGAGCCAGTGAGATTCTTGTCAATTCAGTATTAGCGACGGCACTAAGGCCAACTAGAGTCCAAGTGCTAGACCCTTGAAAATTGGATAGATAAACGCTAAACGCATATATACCCGGATAAGGGGCTGTAAATACGCCTGTAGTTGCATTGTAGGCATTACTAGAATCCCGTATTTTATTGTCAAATACAAAATCAGTGTAGGTTATTGTAAGGGTTAAGGGTGTAACTCTGGTGGCGATTACGATCGGTCTACACGATCGCGCCACAAATGTCGTGTTTGCCGCATTCAGTGATATATTCCCTAATGCCTGAGTAGCCAAATTAGCTAGAGTTTGAAATACAAAAGCAGTACTAGATAGCCGTGTACTATTGTTTCCTGCTGACTGAGTGAGACAAGTTGCATCGCCTGGAATGCTCGCGTTATTATGAATTGGATTAACAGCAACCCAAGTGTCGGTACCAATTTTCCTTAACAAGGTAAAATTAGAAACTGTCGTTAATAAATTGGTAGTTCCTAACTCGTTGAGAACCGTAACACCCGCTGTTAATGCTATTGTCACGGTTGCCGATGTACTACGTCTTAGCCTGATATGCGTCCCGATTGCATAGGGTACGGTAGCATTCAAGGGGATTGTAATAGTGGCTACGGCTGTACAAACTTGCACAGTACACGCGTCAGTTAATGTTAGAGTTTTGGATGCTGCAACCGTAACTAATGGCTCAAACCCTCGCAACAAGACACCGCTGCCCAAGGTGCCAACAGGCCGATCGTCGAGCAATACCGTACCCGAATCATCGGGCAATACGATCGATCGTGCCGCCGTGGGATTCCAATTTAGAACTCCCGTGAACAGACCGTTAAACCATCTAACGCCATTGACAAAAACAGACATAGATCTACCCGATTATGGTGACGCGATATTGATTTGCTGTGGGGGCAAAACCAAAAGTGAAAACCGCCGTGGATGCCGATGGATTAGTCACGGTTGGAGTAACCACCGTAAACGGCGTCGCCACTAGGACGCAGGAACAACTTGGAGCCAAGTTATTACAGGTGTGAGTGACGGTGATGGCGGTACTGGAGCCATCTCCGATCGTCTGCGAATATTTACGAGCCACGATCGCCACATCGATCGCCACATCGTCAGGATTTACCAGAATCCCGACCCCAGCCCCGACGTTGAGGACGTTACCCGTCTTGGTCAGCCCAGTCCCTGAATTGATTTGCCCCGCACCGCTGGTTTGCGTGAAGGTGAGCGCGGTGGTTCCAAGAATGATTGGAGCGGGTGTCACCAACGTGAATCCGGCTGATGCGTTGACGGTCCCCTCGGACACGAACACAAACAACCCAGACGTAACCTCGGCAGAAATGTCAGCATTGGTGGCACGAGTCATCGGGGAAGATGCGCCATTGAACAAATACAGCCCGTTTTGGGAGCCTATGGTTTGAGCAGGCAACAGGACGATATCAGGCGTTGGAGTTGTGCTTAGAGTGACGCCATCAATAACCGCTCCCGGAGCGGCGATATTGATGGTCCCCGTTGCCGCTACCCGTGCATTGCCCTTGTTATTCCCGGTAGCTACAAGCGCTTCAACAAATTCTCTGGTTGCTGCGTCCGAGGCGTTTGTCGGTGGAGCAAGTGAGGTGAGGCGTTGCCCTCCAAAACCCACGGCGGCGGTAGGTGCGGCAAGTTGGTCTAACCGATTCGATCGCACTTGAGTATCGAAATCGCTAATTGTGGCGCTGGTTTGGGTTCCCGTGTGGTTTGACCTTGCCAGATAGGATGCTGGAGTCTGACCGCTCAGATTTGCCGCGTTGGACGCAGTACCCGTGAGCGTCGCCGTAATCGTACCCGCCGCGAAGTTACCCGAGCTATCCCGCTGCACAAGGGTCGATGCCGTATTGATAGGAGTCGATGCCCCCAATTTCACAAAATCGCTAATCGACAGAGACCCCGCCGTACTGCCCGATGCGGGAGTAATCGAGATGGCGGGACTGGACCCACCGGAAGAGACGATCGGGGCCGTACCCGATACAGTCGTTACTCCACCGCTACCCGCATAATCCCAAGATGCACCGTTGTAGACACCCTCTTTATTTAATCCAGTATCGTAATACCGCTGACCTGCTACGGGACTAGCGGGAGCTGATGCGAGTTTGTGGGTGACTAGGTTTCTAGCCTCCAACTTTGAAAAATCAACGTGATCGACAAAAGTAGGCATGGTGATAAATCCTAAATACAGTAGGCATAGCCAGACGATGCAATCGCAAAAATGACCGTAGATGTGTTTAGTCCGTTTGAGATTACCGTCCCTTCCACTTGAGAACCATTCAGGAAAAAAGTGGTGATTGAAACGCGACGACTCAGCCCATGATTAATCACCCAAGCTGTAGAAAGGGTTGATTGAGTATGGGTGTAAGGGGAAATTTGATTTGGTACAGTTCCGACGAGACCCGTCATCTCGACCACAATAATATCAATAAATATTGTTTGCGGGTCAAGGACTCTAGCCACAATGACCAGATTGCCGGACGAGGGCCGAGTTTGAGTAAGCGTCCCCGCCGCGCTCAAAAACACAGGAGAGCCGCGCACCCAATTCCAAGATTGATTACTCACAAGTTGATTGACGATCGGCTTGATGTTTGATCCCGCATTGACCGATTGCAGCGTTAATCCGGCGATCGAACCCACTGAAATCAAATCGGCAGGATCACTATAGGTATAGTTCGCACTACTGATGGAAACGATTCTCAATGCACCAAGAGACTGAGCAGCAGGTAGCGTCGGAAGTGCATAAGAATGAAAAAGATTATTATTTGGTGTTGGGTTTGGCGAAACAGAAGCTAAAGACCAATCGGTAACGGTATCAAGAATTTGCAGGGTTCCTGAATACCGCTTCGATTGCACGCCTGATGGGCTTTCCAAGATCAGATCGTAAAAATATTGCGACGACTTGAGCAAGGCATCACGAGAAATGATTGCTAAGGGTTTCCCATCATTGCCAATAGCCACAAATGCTTCTGCTTGAAAAACCTTAAAGCTATCGCGAACCTGCATTCGGCCAGCCCACGCCGACGTGATTAGGTTCCCGTTGTCATCGCGTGTCGCGGGGAATTCGTAGCTCCAATCGATTAGAACATGCGCTTCAAGATTGATCGTCTCGACTTGCTGTGGCAATTGTGGCCCTCAAAAGCAGTGCATTTAGTTTATCGGACTCAGATCGGCTTTGTCCATGCACGATCGCGGAAATTTGTCAGCCGCTCGGCGTTCGTTTGTTGTCTATGGCATTTTTCAGAAGAGCAATTCCAGAGGTTCCGGCTCCCGTTGAAAGGGCCAATTTTGTTAGGTCATAGAACAAATCTTTCCGTTGGCTCAAATCAAGCAATTGAGATCCACCCAGAATGCCTAGTCCGCAGAGGGCAACGGCGAGGCCGAGCTTTAAATACGTTTTGCGCTGGGTATCAATCTGTTTCGATTGGAGTCGATCGGAATAGTTTAACGTCTCAATCGATAGCCGGAGATCTACAAATCCAGTCACGACCGACGTTTCTAAAACCTTAAGACTATTTTGCAAGTCTTTGAGTAGATCGTAGGGTTCGGTGTCGTCAATCGAGGGACTGGAGCGCTGCTCTAGCGTAGCCTCATTGAGACACGATAGTAGAGAATAATCATCAATCTCACGATACAGGTAGATGTCCATACCAACCGACAGTTCGGTATACATGTTCACTTCGCGATCGTCCATCCAAAGGGGTGACGCCGGACGGCTAGGCTTAATATCTCCGCGTGCCGATCGCTGGGTGCAACCAGGTGAAATAAACCATTCACCAAATCGCGTTTCTAGGGTCGCCTGAATGCGCGAGATTTTTCGGTTGGTTTCGTCAGTGCGAGTATGTAATAGCCGATATTCAGCAAGCGGAGATCTCCCAAAAGCAATGAGGTTTCGATCTTTTGGGAAAATAATATGCTCCGTCAGGTCATGGCCAATCCGTTCCGTCAACAGGAAGATAATCATGAGGTAGTACAAAGGGAGCGCTTCTCTTGATTATGGGTGAACTTTTTTGAGAATCACCACAAAAAGCCCCCGTATTTTTGCGGATCTTCAATATCCCCAGAGTTCTGTTTTTGTCCCAATGCTCGGACGCCTAGGGCTAGATTCACCACGTTTTACACCTTGATACTCTAATGAAATCTCTCCTTGAGAGGCTGCATTTAGGGCAAGGAACAAGGCCCAGGCTCGATCGGCATGGCCTGCTTCATCTCGTTCCGCATCAAACCGAATGGACCCCGCCGCCGTCACCGATCGCTTCAGTTTGTAGAGGTCGTCGCGTACTTCCGGGGAATCTGGCACCCGCACCGATCGGTTTTCAAAGGCGGCTTTTCCGAGCAGTGCCAAGCCCTGTTTATTCTGGTTAGTGAAGAGGATACCTTCGACCTTCGATCGACCATATTTCCCCTGGTAGGTTTCGACCGATCGCTCACCCATCCCCGTCTGGTCGGCGGTCAGCTTGACGACTCGATAGCGTTTCATTAGGCGATCGATTTCTGCATCTTGTTCGGCAAATGTGGCACGCCTGAGCACGCTCACCTCACGGGTCCACAACACATCGCCGACGCGTTCTAGGACCCAGGCAACCCAGAGGTCATTCCGACGGGCGATGTCGTTGCCAAGATAGCAAATGCCGCCGGCGTAAGCGGTTGGGTCGCCGGCCTGGTTATCTTCGCAGGTCGCCAGCAATTCAAACGGGAGCCATGCACTAGCCTCGTCCAGCCATTGCAATTCAAACTCTTGCGCCCAGCCGTCTGGGTCGCCCATGGCTTTTCGTTCGGTGTCAATATCCAACGGCAAACCCTGACGGACGGCTTCGTAAACGTCGATCGTGTGCTTACTCCAAATGCCTGATTCATCATGCATGATTTGGTAAAACTTGCGAGACCTGCCTCCTTTGGGAGTGCTTGCGACAATTACCCGAAACCGACCACGCAAGACTGGGAGGAGCGCTCTCCATATTTCCTCGTCCCGTTCGTGAATACAAAATTCATCCAAGAAGATATTGGCCGAGTATCCCCGCGCAGTATCCGGGTTAGCAGGGAGGGCAATGATGCGGCTCCCCTTGGCAAAGCGAATTTCAAATTGAGTGAACCGACGCTTGCCATCCGTGCTCACAAATTCGGATTGCTCGATCGCACCTGCCATCATTAGATATGCCTCGGCGTGGCGTTTGGCTTCGGTGATCGCCTCTAGCGCCTGTCGTTCACCACGGGACAAAATAACCCACGTCGTTCGCTTTCCAACTGCTTCCTGCTCGAAGCAATCGTCGATGATTTCGAGCGTGACTGTGAACGTTTTTCGAGCGCCACGGGACCACATGGCCGCTTTAAATCTTGACCGATCTTTAAAGAAATCAACTTGATAGGGTAGTAGTTCGATTGCGCTCATTAATCAAAAATCCCATAGACACGTTCTCGAATTTGGATCAGCATTTCGCTACTGAGGCCCGGTTGCCCTTCCACCGAACTCAAGACGATCGCTGCTTTCGCCCGCAAATCTTCTTTGAGCCGTTGGACCTGAACCTCAACGGCCATCAGCCGGGAACTGGCACTCAACATTTCAGCGGGACGCAGGCTCTCAAAATATTCAGGGCCGACTGTGAGCATGGCCCTGTGCAAATAATCTTGGCTGAGGGTTAGCAGGTCAATGCGGATTCCAGAGGTTTCGATCGCCTCCGTCGTCGCGACATTTAATTCAGCAATATCCCGTGCTTGCTCAATCCGCTTGTTCAGTTTGTTTGAGTGGATTTCAACCGCACGGGCGGAGACTGCATGGCCTTCTCCCGTTGCCCACAGGGCGATCGATCGCAGAGATTCCCCCGCCCTGATTCGTCTATCAATATCAAGGCGGACAGAATTTGGAAGCTTTTCGATTGCGCCGATTCTTGCCACGTTATTTCACGTTATGTCACGTTGTTCCACGTTATGTCACGCTATGCCACGTTACGAGTGTGACACTTTCTGAGCCGCGATCGCTCGATAGAACTACGGAATATGCAGGTTTCAGGACCGATCGCAGCCCCGATACCATCAAAAAACCATCAAAGACCATCAAGCCTTTTTTTGATGGTCTTGGGGAAAACCTTATAGGGTAAGGCTTTCAAAAGGCCAAAACCATCAAAACCAAGAAACCATCAAATTCCCTTTCTTATGAGGAAGAAAAAATAGAGAGAGCAACTAGAGAGCCTATTAAAAAGCCCATAGAGAGAGCCTAATTTGATGGTCTTTCGGGTTTGATGGTTTGGGATGGCGCTGTGACTGGGTTTGAGCGCGACCATCAAAAAAACCGTTGATGGTTTGTGATGGTTTTTTGATGGTCTTTGGCTGATAGCCCCGATCGGAATGGCCTGAAATCCCTCGTACCCAGTCCGTACACAGAAGAGGCGATCGGTTGGCTGTTTTTGTCCGGGTCTGACCGGGTTGAGAGAGGAGAGTACAAGCTCGATCGGTTTCAGTGAGGGTCGATCGAGCTATGGACGTAACTGGATTCGAACCAGTGACCCCCACGATGTCAACGTGATATTCCGAATCGCAGGGTCAGCAAAGGTCCCGGCTTCCAAGAGGTCGATCAAAACGTCGTACACAGTCCGTACACAAAGCGTCAAAATTCAGGGAAATCGGGCATGTTCACCATGCGGCCATAGGTTTTTGCAACCATGCGGGTATCCTTGTGTCCCAGGACGTGAGCCGTTTGCGGAAGCGTGGCTCCGCCTTCAATCAGGTGCGAGGCGAACGAGTGGCGGGTGAAGTACGGGACGCGGTAGGGGACAAAGGCTCTCGCACAAATCGTCTTCCAGCAGCGAGTGCAGAAGTTTCTCCAGTTGATTTGCTTGCCTTGGGGGCTGGGGAAGAGCAGCGATTCGGGTTTTGTGATGCGATCGGTGAGCATGGCAACAATTGCAGGCTTGAGTGGCAACGTGCGGAAACGATCGGTCTTTGAGGCGTAGAGGGTGACGGTGCAAGCGGTGAGGTTGACGGCGGAGCAGCGCAGGTTTGTCGCTTCGCCAGGACGACAGCCGCTGTGGAAGAGGAACTGAATCAGGTCGTGGTAGTGGCCGTAGTGCAAATCAGCTTTGCAAGTGGTGAGGATGGCACGAATTTCGTTGGTGGTGAAGGGGTCGCCGATGCGTGATTGGTTTGCCCCTTTGAAGCTGGGAAGGTTGGTGAAGGGGTTGCTGTCCCAGAAGCCCATGGATTTGGACCAGGCGGCGAAGTTTTTCAGGAGGCTGAGGTTTTGGTTTGCGATCGAGGCGGATTGGTGCGATCGGAGGTGCTCGACGAAGCCCTTGGCATTGGTGGGGCTGAGTCCATAGCGGATGGCGTGGTTACGCAGCGGGGCGTACTTGGCCGCAATGGTGGTCTCTTGCGTGCCGTTGGTGCGGCGGGTTTCAATCCACAGGGCAAATAGGTCGCCGATCGCTCTATGGGGTTCGGGTCTGTCGTGTTTGTACTTGGCAAGGGTGGGGTCGAAACGATCGAACGCAATGTCCGCCTGAATTTCAGAAGCTTTCCCTTGGGCAATTCGGCGGTGAAGCGGGGTGTCAGCAAGCCCTAGGGGTAGCGTGTGGGACGTCCCAAGGTGTCGCCATCGCAGCCGAAGCATCTTGTCTTGGCTGGCAACTGAAACGGTGCCCTTTTTTGCTCTGGGCATGGAGAGTAAGTGGGTGGTACTGGGGGATTGTGGCAGAAGAAGGAGTCGATCGGCCTTTGACGGATCAAAAGTTTGCGGGGCATTTGCGGTTAGTGGGTGAGGCAATGCCCCGCAAACTTTCTTTTAGGCAAACTGTCAACCCTTTTTAGATTTTTTCTTGGATGCCTTAGCCTCAAGGGGTTTCAGGATTTCCGCAAGCATCCAGCAGAAAACGCCGTCGTCGAAATGGACAAAAGTGTAGAGCGCTAGGGGGAAGGGTTCAGGACCGATCGTGCCTGTTCTTCCGGTAGGAGTGATGATGCGACTCATTCGTCAGCAATGTCGGCCACGATGCACCTTGATATTAGTCCTCTGATCTTGTCTGCAATTTCAAGAGGTACGTCGATCTCAGATCCATCAATTGAGATTTTGACATTGACTATTGAATTTGGAATTAGGTCATGCAACGTGACTCCTAAAACCTCAGCTATTTGGGAAATTTTGTCTAGAGGGAGTTTTTGCCGTCCAAGTTCGGCGTTAGTAATCGTAGTTCTTTGGACTTCAATTTTTTCCGCTAATGTTTTTTGAGACATCGCAAGAAATTGTCTTCGGTCTCTAATCCTCAATCCAACTATCACAAAGAGATTACTCACGCCGATCGCCTCCGCTTCAGCCATTCAAACCGACTGATGAGGCGTTGGTTCGCGCCGTTGGGTCGCTGAAGCTCAATCGTGCAGCTCCCTGAATTGCGATCGAGTTCCAACAGTTTGTAAGAATGAACCTTGTTTGTTTCTGGGTTGTCGGAATCGGCAAACACCACGTCCTCACCGACTTCGAGTGGTGCCGTGGGTTCCTCATAGAAATACTCCTCCACGATCGTTTCCTCCTCAATGCTGGAGATTATTTCGGGGGCTTTAGGGATGAGTTCTAGGGCGATCGTTCGGACGCCTGCTATTCGGAAGCCCGTTCGGATTTCGATGCCATGTTTGCGCAGCTCCGGAGCCAGCCGCGCGAGCCGTCGTCCCAGGACGCGGGGTGACTTAATCCAGTCGGGAGCCTTGCGCTGTTCGTCCGTGACGATCGCACCCAATTTAGAGAGCAGCTCTGAAGCGCTGCCCATAAAGTTCTGCACTTCTAGGAGCTGGAGGATGGCAGTCGCGGTCGCATCGTTATCGATCGCCGTTTCGTGAATGAGGTTCCGGTTGGCCTGGTAGGCAATCTCGAAGGCCCCAGGCTCAAACTCAAACGCCGACTCTACGCAGTGCCCCCAGACGTGGAAATCCGCCATCCGAGCTAGGGCGATCGGTCTGACATTGGACTTGCGCCGGAGACCCTGAGCAAGGGCGTTCAGCATGGAGCCGAGCACATGGGATTGGCAATCGGTGAGGCAGTTCTCCCAGGCTTCCTCCGTCATCCGGTGGTCATCGTCGATGGGGCTAAGGTTCAGGATGATGGACCGATCGAGCAGGTCAGGTCGTGTCGCCATGGCCTCAATCCCGTTGAGGATAATAGGTCTTACGCCGTCGAACACCGACTCGTCATCGTCCGTATACAGGGCGCGTTCGCTGAACCCAGATTTGGTGGCGACTCGGCAGAGTAGGTCGGACATCCGAGACGACAAGCCCGATAGGTTGTCGTACGTCAAACACCAGCGATTATTCGCGTGAGACTTGAGCGCACGGGCATCCTCAGGCATGGATAAGAGGAGCGCTTTGGCTGGGTCAATGAGTCGCTTTAGCAGTTCTGAAGTTTTAGATTTCCCGGTGCCCTGTTCCCCGTTAAGGATGAGGATTGGGTGGGGCCGATCGGGGTACAGCCCCCAAGAGAGCCACGTCATAAGCAAGACCCAATCCTTATCCTGAAGATTAAGAATGTTCTTTAAGCCGCTCCAATCCGCATCTTTGCTGGGCATCGGCAGCGCCTTCATGCTGTTGGGCCTGCGGAATTTTGCGGGGCATTCGCCCTCTAGTACGCCCCATCCTGCCCCGCAAATTTTAATAACGGTGTGGTTTCGATCGCCGATATCCAAATAAATTTCGTCGCCGATCTTCGCAACCCGGTGAAAAATCTCGTAAATCGGAGCCGACAGTGCGCGAGCCGCCAGGACCATGAGCACCTGCCCGATCGCATCGTTGCCAACGTGCCGCCCATGCTTCCCGTGAAACTCACCTGCAAGCCATGATTTGAACCCGGCGGAACTGAGCAGCATAGACTCACGATGGCCACCAATGAACACGTCTACCCAGGCTTGCTGGTCGTCAGATTTCCAGAGTTCACAGCCATCGGCAATCGTCTGAAGTTTGGTGGCGTTGCTGGTTTTGGCTTCGATCGCGACTGACTCGGGTGTCTGAGGTTTGAGACTGGTGAATTCATCCCAATCAATAATCTGCAACGCCTTAAGATCTCGGGTGGGAAGTTCGTCAATGTCTTTCGACTCTTTGGTCATCTGATCCCACCACAGCACATTGAATGACCGCCCGACGCAGACGACTGTTCGCGCCCGATCGTACATCTGCATGATTTGTGGATTAGCGATGGCTCCCGCATCTGGAGCGAGGAGGATGCTCGTAATATCGTGTTGGTCCAATACCTGCTGAACGCTGTTCGCCGACGCGCTGAAGTTGCCGCCTGCTGCCCCTAAAACTAAATACTGAGTCTGCCCTGTTGCCCAGAGCTTCTCGGCGACAATAAGCGATTTGAGGAAGCCTTCACAGAAAATCGCTTCGGTGGGAGGTTCGTCCGGATGCACCCAGCAAGCGATCGGCAAATCGCCATTGGGCAAATGAGGACCATTGCCACCTTTGTTTTTGCTACTCAGCCAGAGATATTTTGCAGTGCTTCGATCGTCATTAGCGATTTGATATCCGGTGATTCGATCGTCAAGCACAGCGGCGATCGCGATGCCCGTGGCCCCAAGGGTGCGACCGTTGTGGTCAATGCCTGCGAGCTGGGGGCTTAGGTCGGTTTGTGTTCCCGGCTCCCACGATCGCAGGATATTAAGCGTATTGAGCCGAGTTACCTGTTCGTCGCTCAGTCCGCGATCCCGCAATGCCGCCCGGTGATTGGGCCATAGCTCTGAAATGCCGCGACGATACTCACGATTCCGGGTTATGATACCAAGAACCTCGTGGTCAGGTTTCGCGGTGGTTGTCGTCGGCTTGAAGAGGTTGAACCCTTGAGCATCTTGCCCAAGACTGTCATATCCGGTCGGAGTGGTATTTGATCGGCAGTGAATCAATCCTTGATCTCCGCTGCGGCAATCTTTCCGAGAGCCTGAGCAAATGGGGCAATCGCTCTTTAATTGTCTAAACATTCTTTACTCCTTGAGCTGCATGAACGGCAGCTTTTTTATTGGGTTTACGTTGGGGCCGATCGTTGCTGGGTAAGGCGCTTAAGAAATTTGTGATCGCAGCTTCATGCAATTCAAGTTGATGAAGGTTCGCGATCCAGTCATTAATAAGGTCCAGGTTGTAGAGAATTTTTATGGGCGAAATTTTGAAATAATGAATGCCCTCCTCCCACGCTCTTGAGGACCGGAGGCGGTGCATGGTGCGGGTTGAAATTTTGATTTGGAGTGCTAACTCCCGAGCGGTGGAGAGCTTCATGCCGCACTCTCCCAAGTTCCAAGGGGCAGGGTCGAGACCGCCTCTACATCCGTCAGTCCATGAAAATGGTCACAGATGTCTGCCTCCCGAATTCCGTTAGAGATTGAAATAAAATCGCGGTTCAAAATCAGTCGGCTGTTGGTGTATCCGCAGCTCCCTAAATAGGCGGTGACGGCTGCGGTTGTCCATTTTTGCTCGCGGACGATCGCAACAAATTTCGCGCGATCGGCGTCAGAAATAGGCTGGTCAAGATTGTCTGTTTTTGCGGCAGTGGGCAGCGTTGGGAGTTTGGGGGTCGGTGCTGTCGATCGTGAAGGCGAGGTTTGAGGAATCGCGGATGGCTCAATAGAGTCCACGTCGGGCTTGGTTACGTTTACGTGCATCATTAAATTTGCTAAAAGTCCCAGGAAATCGCCGCCCTCAGTAGATTCAACTCTGATGCGATCGTGCTCTTGGTAGAAATTCACAAAAATAGCATTAGGCTCCTTGTCGCCTGCCTTTGGAGCGATCGTTACAGCCTTGCTGATGTCCACGACTGAAAATCCTTCAACCAACTTTCTTGCGGGGATGGTGTCAATTCCGACTTCGACAATGTATCGATCGTCCTCACAGTCAAAAACAAAATTAAGCTTCTGATTCTGATCTTTTTTGTACTCTTTCTCTGAAAGATAAATAGATTTTAGATATCCCGTTAGCGACTCGTGCAAAATCGGCACATAGGTTTTATTGCTGTGATCCCAGAAATACCACAGGCACTCGGGATATTGATGATTGAGATAAACCTTGCGCCCCTGTGGACTTCTTCCAAATCCTAATTTCATTGATAGCTCCTAAATTGGCTTACGGGTTCGATCGGGAATAAAGCAATCTGCTGCGGTTCTGCTGGGGGTTCAGCCTGCTCCTGATACAGCTCTTGCAGGTCGGCCAGAGCAAGGGCCAACAGGTGAATCCGATCGGCTGCGGTGGCAAGTTGGATGCGCCCGGTCGCGCACCAAGCCGGGTAGAGTTTCGCTCGCATCTCTATCTCACGTTTGAGTTCGGTGATGATTTCGTATTTGGTGTAGGTCCGATCGACCTTTAGCTGTCTGTCAAGTGGATGCATTTGTTGGAGTCCCAAGATACTTAGATTTTTTAACAGTCCCTTGACGCCAGCGAAGATACCGATAAGGTCCATAGCGCTTGCCATTGACTGTTTTGTATTGGAGTTCGATCCAACCTTCGGACGATCGTTTGCTTGGCGCTTCTGGCCTTAATCGATCGCGGGCATCGTCAAGGTCGATAACGTTGGGCTGCGGTTCGGTGGCAATGACTAAGGCATCGATCGCGGCTTTAAGCTCTAGCAACTCCTCCCGTGCGAAAGTGGCAGCGCTCTGGATAAGTGCGTCAGTGGGGTTGTTTTTGCGATTTAGCATGAGGCCAACCGCAGGGTATCTATTGCAGTTTGTTGGGCTACAATCTCCGGGAATGCTTTGAAGTCGGCGTAGACATGCTTGGCGATCGGCACATAACGGCCATCCGTATCAGCTTCGTCGGCAAATTCAACCTTGATAGGGATGCCACGGCCAATCATGAGCACGGCTTCCTCATGCCAAGTGCAATGCACACCATGCGCTTCTATGCCGTTTTCAGTTCGATAGGTGCAGCAAAATCTAACCGGAGAAAGAATATCAGGACTGTCATTCTCTGTCGATCGACTGCGCTCTTGGTTCGCGCCTGAGCGGTCAATAAGCCAATAGGCATATATCCTTGTGTAGATTCCTATAAATTCATTGAGGAATATGTTCAGCATTTGATAAGATTGAATGTGTCGCGAGGGACGTAGTAAGGGCTGTGAGAAGTTTTGTCTTCGTTTTCTAGCGTCAAGTTTAAAAAGGGCCGATCGTTGAAGCGATCGGTTTTTTATTGACCATCGGGAACCCCGCCGTTTTAGGGCGGAATGGTAGAGCGCTTCAGCGAAATGACCGGGAATGAATAAGCGCCAAGCCTTGGCTGACACGGTGGCAATACGGCATGACCTGATAATCCGGCGAGGACCATTTTTAAAAGCTTCTTAGCCTCTTCCTCAGACAGCCGATCGATGACGGCAAGTCGTCGCTTGAGATGTTCTGGTCCGTGCATTGGGTAGCCTCCATAAAGGTGAAGTGGCAGATCGATCCGGGCACTCGCCCAGTACGTCCGTAAAGGTTTTAGAGACATGGGCACTCGCGTGGTTACTCTCGCTAGATTCGTTAAGGGTTAGTGATGTGCAGCATTGCGAGAGAATTGAAACAGCCGATCGGGGTTCGGAGTGGAATTCAAGCCCCGATCGGATGTTGTTCAACCGTAAAGTAATTCACGGTCTTTTAAAGACTACCGTAAATTGCTTTACGAGTAAAGGAGTTTACGTTACTATTGTGAGTGAGGTTAACGCAACAACGGAGTCACCATTGGTTGTCCTTAGATCAAGAGTTGGTCTAACCCAAGAAGAGCTTGCTTTTCAACTGGGCGTGACCGACCATACAGTCCGAAATTGGGAGAAAGGTCGGTCAGAAGCAAAGCTGACTCTTCGGCAAGTTAAGAAGCTGTGCGAATTATTTCAATGCAGTGTTCAAGATTTGCCCGACACATTCTCTCCAATTAAAAACGCCTGAGACCTAGACATCTCAAGCGTTTTAGATACGATATTCAAATTCTGTATGTAGTGGGCAGTGCTAAGAACACTCCCACCGCGTCCCCCAAACCACACGCAAAGCACTTTGGAGGCTCTTAAATTATGACTGATCTACGGCGCACGGCGATCGCGGATGAAGGCAAATTCAATCTAAACTTAGGCTTCCCCCTCATTAGGCGTAGCCCCATGGAACCCATCACCGATCGCTGGAAGCAGGTTGTCTCACGCATCCAGATCGCGATCGAAGGCATCAATATCAAAGTAGTTCATGATGACTAAAGAGAACGACCTAACACCGATTGAGCGGCGCAAATTTGCGACAATGCACCTAAAGCTTGTGTATAAAATATCGTGGGGTTTTAATATTAAGCTTGGCAGTAGTTACGATCGTGATGATCTTGTAAATATTGGGGTTGTCGGGCTGATGAAAGCCGTATGTCGCTTTAACGGTAATGATCTGACTTTTTCAAGTTTTGCCGCAAAATATATAAAAGGTCACATATTGCACTGGCTAAGAGACGAAATGAGTTTGATAAAGACGCCTCGCGGTCGAGATTTTTGCCAGATTTCTAGTCTTCATAATTGCAATGAATTTGGCATTGAATTGCATGAAACTTTGACAGATCCTAGAGATGACGATCGAAAGACTGTTAAAGAAATGCTAGATCAAATAGCTGCGGCGTCAAAACTTTTGTCTGAATTTATTAGAATCACTGTGGTCCTGAAAGCTCAAGGGTTGACCGACGCACAGATCGCAAGGCAGATAGGACGATCTGCTGAATCAGTCACTCGGGATCTCAGTCGGGTTCGATGCCTTGTCTTTGGAATTCCTTACAGCAAATCAGAAGTTCGGATCAAAAAGATAAACGCCGCCAAGTAGTATGCCGACTGCACTGAAGGAACTCGGCGATGCGATCGTGGACGAGACCGAAGAAAACCCGTTTAAGTTTTTTATATTTTTCTAGAATCTAAACCACCAGCCCTCAACCGAGGGCTTTTATTCAACCCAAAATTAGCGCTAACCCCTAAGAAGTGTCGCTAAACTAGCGCTAAATTAGCGACAATTTACCGACAATAGCGCTAAATTAGCGACACTTTACCGCTACTAAACCACACTAGGAGAACCACCACCATGATGATCACCGTTGCCCGCTACGCCGAAACCCGATCGCTCTCCGTCGCCACCGTCAAAAACCACATCAAAAAGCTTGGCCTCAACCTCCCCCCCAACCCCCAAGACAATCGTCAACGCCTCATCAGCGTGGAGAACCAACGCAAGCTCGACGATTCCACCAGACGATCGGCCCCCACCGTTCCTGCCGCCGGCGAAGCTGAAGTCCTTCAAGTCACGCACCACGAACGATCGGAAGAAGTGAGCATGGTCATCGCCGAAGGAGAAATCCTCAAGGCTCAATACATCGTGCCCTATCAACCCGCCGCCCAAAATCCACTGCTCCTGGCCCTGCAACGACAAGCCAACGAGATGCAAGAAAACAACCTCGCCCGATACCGACAAATCCAGCAAGACAGCGCTGCCCAGAACGAAACTCAACAGGCGATCGCCGCCGCCAAACGACTTAAATTAATGGAAGCTGCCCAGCAGGAAGCCTTTGAGGCCCACCAGCTAAAAAAGCAGATCATTGCCCAAACGACGATCGAGCTAGAACTGATGGATTTGGGCTTGGTTCTTCCTACCCCAAAGCCTCACCCCGTAGAGGCACCCTTGGCCGCTTCCTCAACCGAATCGTACCCAGCCGGGTTCTAGCTTGATTTACCAATCTCTGAGGGCTAAACCATGCCATTAGTAAGCTTCAGCGTGTTCAAAGACAAAATATTAGACGGGTCCAAAGCGCATACTATTCGCGATCGAAAGTCTCCGCCATGTGTGGGCGAGAATTTGTATCTGTGGTGGAAGCCGAGGACAAAAGAAAAGGATTTTCTAGGCGTGACGGTCTGCACTCAGGTCGATGTTATCTCGATCGATTCCCGTAATAAAACGGTTTTGATAGAAGGTCAACAATTGGTTAATGCTGAGATTGAGGCACTTGCGAAGAGCGATGGATTCGACAATGCGATCGACTTTTGGGGCTTCTTTGCTGAGTCGTTAACGGGTTATCTCATCCACTGGAACCCAACATTTATAAATCGATCGAACCTTCGCCCGGAGGTCGTTGAGCATGGTCAATTCGTCACGGATACAATTCAGGAAAACCCTAAAGCATATAGGCCGAGCAATGGCACTGAGGGAATGGATTTCCACTCTCATTGGTGCGAAGAGTGCGATCGGGATAAGAACAATTATGGGGGCTGTTATGTGTTGCTCAAAGCGCTAATCGATAAAACACCGCATTGGATTATGCACGAAGGGCAGGGCGTCTGTACCTCGTTTGTGCCCTTGAAAGAGGTATCCAAATCCACGATCGAATTTGCTTAGAGACGATCGCAGGAAAGAAAATTCAACTAGATCCCGATCGAACTTTCGATCGTGATCTAACCAAATCTTCGCCAGTTTAGGTAAAACTCCAGTTGCGAGGATCCAAGCTTTGCTCTTAGCGCGATCGCTTGCTCTTCAGCCGCCTTCAATATTTCAAAAGTCTTGTCCAGCAGCTCCAGATGGTTTTGATGATAGGCCGAAATTGTCTCAGCGCTTGACCACTTCTGAGCTAGGGAGACAGAGACCCCCATCAGACCTGCTAGCTCCACTATGGTGCAATCGTACTTCTCGCAAAAGTCCTTAGCGCTTCTCACTAAGCAACCCCCCCAATTCCGATCGCATTTCTTGAGGGTTGATAATCTGCCGCACGTACAGCGGAATCCCATCGGCCATCTCCGCCGCCGATTTGATTTGCTCAAACTTGAATCGGTCCAAAAGATTCTGACCGTCTTGACTGCATGGTGAACTGTACACGTAAGCATTCTGCGCCAGCCGATCGCTCGTGAGCCAACAGTCGATGCCCCAAGACAGTAATTTTCTCAGCGGCGACGATCGACTGAGACGATATTTGTTGGCCAGGACGATGCCCGACCAGTACCAAAACTGATGATTTTCGATCGTCCCTGGCAAGCATTCAAATTCGGCTTCCTTCAGCTTCCCGGCGATGAATTGCCGGGTCTGTTCCTCTGAGATGGCGAGAAGTCCAAACGCCCCAGCAATCTCGCCATCGGCAAGAATCAGGGTTATGGATTCTGGACAGATATTCACCCACCGTTCCAGGATGCTTCGGTCTACCGCGTGGCTCCCGTAGGCTTCGCAGTCCAGTGCGTAGAGTTGATCGAGCAGGTTCGGCGTGTTTGGATAGTCAAACTTGAATATGACCTGTGGAGGGGGAGCGATCGGATTAAGGGTAAGCATGATGGGTTTTTAGAGTATGGCTTATTTTACGCTGTGCGATCTCAATTAATCAAGAGCACATAATATGCAGGCTTTTAAACGAGATTAAGGGTTTACTTCAAATTGTGATTGCATATTATGCAATTTAGGGATATTATCCAAGTAATCATTACCCCCCCTGCCATCCTAGATAATTATCTAGGTTACGAGGTGGGTAATGCCTTAGACAACCTAATCCTTGAAATATGTCCACAGCAACCGATACAGGAGTTTACACCGCCGCCGATTTGAGACACTTATTAGCCCGTGTTCGAGGCTATCCAGTGCCTCCAGTGACTCTTAAATACTGGCGAAAACAAGTGGGCATTAGTCCTGATTGTTGCAACCTTTATTTTGAGTCGGATCTTGAACTCCTTAGAGCGCTAGTTCGCTGGTTAGCGCAAGGAGGAACCATTCGTCAGTTCATGTCAAAAGTTAAAGAAGCCCAGGAGACCCCCAATGCCTCAAGATTCCAATAAAGCCAAAGCCGCCCAAGGATTTACGCCCCAAAATCCCGCATCACAACCTCCGATCGATGTGTCGATCGGAGCATCAATTGGAGGACAAGCGCTATCGGCACAGATGGCCTCGCTAATCCAGGCAGACCAAGCATCACTACAGGTCATGGGCCAGCAGCTTGAAGTCTACGGAGAACAGCGAACTAACGCCGTCGTGCAATTGTTTGAGAACGTGATTTCCGGCTCTAACGCCGCGATCGAGCATGGAGTTCGCGGCGTTAGTCGTGGCCTTTGTCCAAATTTTTTGCAGGAAACGGGGGTGTTCTTCGGGAAGCTCGGAACACTGAAAAGCGCCCAACTTCAGATGGCACTCCCATCTGCGCCGATCGAAGCCGAGGTGATGTGATGAACTTTCTCACAAATCCGAAGTCCGCTGTCGTTGGGATTCCGGTGGCAATCATCGGCCTAATAATCACCGGGTTCACGCTCTCTTATCCTGAGTTGGCGCAGGCCAAGCTGAATGCTGACCGGGCGCAGAAAGCGCTCGATCGGGCGGAGAGTTGTAGCGTTGTCGATCGAATTCATGAGGGGCAATATTACGCCTCGCGTGAGGTTCGATCGGACGGGAAGACGTGGGAGACACTGCTCCCAGACGGCACTCTGATCTGTTCCGTGGATGGAACGACCGCCATGATTAATGGCAAGGTTGCGACCTTTATTCGGAAGGCATCAGGCGGCGATATGGTGAAAAAAATCACCGATCGTTTTGGCGTTGATGAAAATGGTCAAACCCTCATTCCACCCGAATTTAAGTCGGCAAAATCCACAGTTTATGTAGCTAATTTTGCAAAGCGTCCTCCCGCCGCGCCAGGAAAAAAAGAGCCTGGATTAATGGATTGGCTTTTCCCCACGCAACGATCTGATAAACCAACCTCAGCAAGTATTAAAAATGCAAACTAAACCAGTTAGAAAGAATCAATCTCCGGTTACAGAAGTTGATCCGTACAGTCCCGAACAGATGCGTAGAGCGGCGCAGTCAACCCCATCTCGATCGCAACGCCGACGCAAATCAAGGAGACAGCGGAAAGCAGAGTTTAGGCAATCACAGGGTTTAATGTCGATCGCGCCTTCTACGGGCGCAAAACAGAGCGCTGTCGAATGGGTTACAAACGCCCTCTACAGTGCATCATCGCACCGAACTCAAGTCTGGATCGGACTAGGCATTGCAGGTGTCTTTGGCGTCTCCAATGCCCTGTTTTACACCGGATTGCTAAGTAGCTTTGCGCTTGCCTTGCCGATCGCAGTCGTTGGCGGTCTCGCTATTTCTGCAATTACGACTTACTTCGAGGTCGGCCCGGTCGTCCGCAAAAAGTCAGGGCGATCTGCTCTTGAACAGCTCTGGCGAATGGGTTCTAGGGTTTCTAAGCTTCCTAATGTCAGTCGAAATGCCCACCACAATCCGGAAGAATTAAGAGACAACTACCGAAAAACCGAAAAACGCTACGAAGAAGGGGCAAATCGAATGCGCTGGCTCTGTATCGGTATCGAAGTTCTGCTGGGTCTAACGTTCCTTGGCTCAGTCGGCACCGGAATGGCTGCGCTATGGAAATTGGTGTGGTTTATTGCCAGCATCTTCGGAACAGAGCATGGCGTTGTGATGGCGATTCGTGCTGGTGAGATGGAAATTCCCGCAGCAGCTCGCGCGCAACTTGATCAAGAAATGAACCGCAATCAACGTCTGGATTTGTCATGAAAAAAGCACCGTCGCACAATGTTTCCAACCGTTACAAAGACCCCATGCAATCGGCGTTTCATTTTGCGGCGGTTGAAAAGGGTATGGATCTCACGGCCATCTGCGATCGACGTCACGGGATTCTATTTCTAGCCCGTGACTACCAGCGGATTTACGGGAAGGCAAAGATCAGCGCGATCGCCTCTTGCATTAGCTCTACGCTCATTTTTGGCGGCGGGATGGCCCTAGCCCTACCGCTTACCTCACCCCTACTCATCTCAGCACTTTTAGGTAGTGTTTTGAGTGGGTTGCTGATTGGTCGGCACTCTTCAGGCGAAGTTCATTCGTCGGAAGAGTCAAGGTTTCTGGAACAGCACCCATCGCTTACAAGCGTCCTGGCGCTATCGGCTCAAAAAGGCATTCCCAATGATGTCTTAGCCGCAGTATATGAGGAATTGCTCTCTGAGCATTCGGCTGGTATTGAGATAGATGCAGACAAGATTCGATCGATATTTGGCAAGCATGTGAATAATATGATCGCCACTTATCAGATCGGACACGAGGCTGAGACCGCCTTTCACACGGGCGAGAAGATTGCTTTGCCAGAGTCTCAACTTCAGCCGATCGATTTTGACGACGAAGATTATGACGAAGATGAGGATGAGAATGAGGAGGATGACCTTGACGAGAAAAAGATTGCGGATGAAGTTGAGCTGATGGTCCCTGAATTTCTGAAGAAAGCCCAGGAGCAACCCGCAGAGCAGGCGATTGCAGCAAAACCCACCCTAATCAATCTTTCTCGCGAAGTTTCACCGATCGAGGACCAGCTACAAATGGTGGCTCAGTCACCCATGCCCCTAAAGATGAGTGGGGGCGGTAGACCTGCCCCCGTAGAAGCTCCGGTGACGCGTCCATTGCTCGATCGGATTATCAATATTGATGGATTCGTGCCTTCCCGTCTGGGCATTGGGGCTGCTCGATCGGGCAAGTCTCAATTATTTTCAGACGCAGGAACGCTCCTTCGATCGAAATATCCGAGTGCCCAAATGTACTATGTCTCTGCCGGATATCTGGAATCTGAGGATGGACATTACTGGAGGTTTGCAAACGAAGTTGCAGGCTATTCCTTTAAAGACATGAGTCCAGATGAACGAACAAAAGCCTACCAACACTGGACTGAAATGCTTTTGTCCTTTGATTCTGCGCCCTACAGCATGGACAATCCAAAAATATTTATTGTCGATGAACTTAACTCGGTAATGACGTTTGGGGAAGAATCAAAAATTGGCAAGAATTTTGTCAAGTCATTAAAAGATAAGTTGGTTTTAGCCTCGTCATTAGGTGCAAAATCTGGATATGTTCTGTGGGGGATTGCACCGATCGGCGGTATGGCAGGGTTGAATTTAACGCGAGATCAGGCAAGTGCATTCAACCCGATTTACGTCGGCAAATTTGGCTCAAACTGGAACGCAACGGCGTACAAGAATGCAGCCGCGAACGGACTAGCGCCGGGACTTCCACCCACGGGATTCTCCGAGAATGAGCGGATTGTCGGCATTGGTGGAGAGTGGGAATCTCTTCCACAAACTCAGAATCTGGCAATGAAATGCAATGATTTTAGAGCCTCATCGATCGCAAACTTCGCGACTGCATTCATGGGAACGTTCACTGACGCGGACCCACGACCCAGCCAAATGAGCGCTGTTTATGCCTACATCAAGCGACGCGGGTTGCCCCTCAGCAAGCGGGATATCCAGCAAGCGAGACTTCCCGCGATCGATGGGATGTCCGCCGATGACATCGGATTTCTCCTAGATGAAATGCACGAAAAAAAGCACCTTACCCGGCAAGCCGACAACTTTTACTTCGATCCCAATAATCCTTGTTGAGTCTGTTGGGGCGTTGAATCCTGTTGACTCAACGCCTTCCAACAGCCCAACCAACACATTCCAACAACTCCACGGACTCAACAATGGCATACGGAACGACTAGCTTAAAACTTGAAACAGCGCGACAGATTTTTGAAGGAGTAGATATTCAGCCGATCGAAATTGCAGGAAAACCCGCTGGCTATCGTGCGACGTACAAGGGCCAGACGATCGAAGACACCGCACTCTGGAGACTTGCCAAAAAACTTTGGTTGGGGTTTAATTGATTCCTCCGTTCTTCCGTCGATCGGTTTCGCTGAGGAAAAGAATGGATCTACCAACAAACCCTGGCGTCTACTACCTGATTCAATGGTTCAATCCCTGGAAAGTTTTGTACGTAGGCAAGGCTGCTAATCTCCGATCGCGTTGGAGCGGCAAGGGCCACCACAAATTAAAACAAGCGCTGCGAAAACCCGGAATCCGAATTCACTACCGAAAGACCTGGACGAAGGGGCGGGCTAAAGAAATAGAGGCGATTGAGCAGCGCAAACATAATCCCCCCTGGAACGATCGGATTGAGCCTCTTTCTCCAAGCATCTTCAGTAAGTTGATGGGCTGGCTCATTAGCATCCCCATTTCGATCGCGCTCTATCTAATACTCTTGAGCTACTGGCAAATTCCAAAACAAATCGAGCAGGTGCAAACTTTTACCGGAAGATGGTAAAAAGACTGGAAGGGATGCGCTGGTTACGGCCTTTGATCGTCCTTTTTTGTCCATCAGCATTGTAAAAATTTGCGGGGCATTGCTGCACCTACCAACCGCAAATGCCCCGCAAATAATCACCAGTCAAAAAGCCATGGAACTCAAATCCCTCGGAACCTTCAACCACGCCGGACGCCCGATCGACACCATCCGATTCGAGACCATCAACGGCAAACAAATCAAGTACCAGTCGATCGGAAGCGACGATTTGATAGCCATGCCCGTGCAGTCGATCGTCAAAATTGCGGTAGACCCGCACCCCGACTATTTCACAGCCCTAGACAAGCTCGTCCCCTTTGCCATTAAGGTCATGAAATTGGGAAAAGACTGGCTGCCTATATCGTCGATCGGCAGTCTCAGACTAGAGTGGAGCTATAACAACACCACAGAGAAATACACCTACAAGATCGCTGAGATTGCGATGTTCCGATCGTCCGATATCTCAGAAATCCCCATCGATCGGTCGCTAAAATTTGGAGGAATTATCATCGACGACATCCCCTGGGAGGTGCGGGATGCGATCGAGGATATCCTGGACCAGGCGTGGTTCTACTGCACTGGCAAGAAGACCGCCCAACTGAACCTGTTCGAGATGCCAACCCAAGAACCGAGAGCCACTCAGACCCTAGCAGCCATCCAGGAACCCGTAAAAAAGGAATTGATTGATCTTGGAGTGAAGAGCTTTTATATTGAGGATTATTTCGGCTTTGCTGGGGAGACGCCATCAGTCCTGGGCTTTGCTGCATGGCAGGCAGAGGATATCGAAACTGAAATCCCAGCGATCGCCCAGAAGCGCACCCGATCGAAAGCCAAAAAAGAGGCCGTCCCCGCGTAACCTAAAAGCAGGATACACCTTAAAAACGCGATCGCTGTAAATGACGATCGCGTTTTTTCTTATCTTCTTTTCAACACGACATCATCGCAGGTCGATCGATTTGGGCGCTGGTAGAGGGGCGTGGTTTGGTTTTACCGTCTTGAGCCACTTCCGATCGCATGTTTGTCTGGCAAGTTTCCCCTGTAATCCTTTGGGAAGATTCGACTTGCAGATCGCTAGGTTAATCCCGGCAAGTTTGAGGTTCACCGACATCGCGGGGAGCTGCATGGAAAGAGCGATACAGATAGAGAGAATTGCTTTCGTGGTGATTGCGTTCATGGTGATTGGTTTGATTGGGTTGATTGATTTATGTATTCAACTTAACGCAGTACACCGCGTTATAGTCGAGTAAATACACTTAACTTTCCAACCCTTAAATCGGCACAAAAAAGCGCTGAAGTGACAAGGACTTCAGCGCTTTTTGATTGAAAGAACGGCCGATCGTGGGCAGTCTCTAAACGTTATTAGTCAGAGCGGCTTCCTTACGAAGTTGCCGGATGTATTCGACGACTTCTTTCGGCGCGTGGTGGTCCACCTTGTCACTGATAAGGTCGGCGACTTCAGCCTCTACGATCGCCTCTCTGGTGATTTTGACGGCCAGATTGTCAACGCTCACGATCGAGAATTTGCGATTGTGAAGATAAATCGATATCAGAAATTGTCGAGCCATTTCAAGGACTTGCGATTCTGTCAGAACTTCTTTCATGGGACGCATCGTTGATTGATTTATGCATTCAATCTAACGCAGTACACCGCGCTATGAGTTCGTAAATATACTGATTTTTCCGCGCCACTAGAAATTGAGAAAATAACACTATGCTTTCGTCGTCTTGTGTTCCTTGAGAAATTGCTTGACTACTCGTCTGAGAAGGACTGGTCGGGTGATGCCCTCATCCTCCGCAATCCTATTGATTTCGGCCAGGTCTTCTCGGTCCAGGCGGAACGTCGGACAGATGGCAAAGCTCTCGCCATCCACTGAATCTTCAGCCTTGTATTGATGCTCTGTGAGTCCAGCGGTGTTTATGGTTTCGGGCGATCGTTTCTTACGTGGCATGGGTTTTCTTACCTTTTTTTCAGTACGACATCATAGCCGATCGCATCCATTAGACTCACGATATCGATCGCCTGCAAGGGCAATCCCTCCCGCAATCTCCGGATGCGCTGCTCACAGGTCCGAGGCGCTTCGTCAACCTCCGCTGACCACACCATCCCAAGCCCCGCCGTCGTGAAGCCGCTATCATCCAACGCCTTTACGATCGCGACATGCAGTCGATCGTGCGCATAGAGTTTACCCATATCCTCACCTCAATTGCTACTTTATTGTAGCTTAATACAAAATAAGCATTCAGAAGAACACCGAACCGGATTAATAGGCTAGGGGTGGGAACTGAGGAAACTCTCTAAATAGTCTCGCTACGCTATTGTAGCAATTGAGATAAAAACAAATTAGTAAAAGTACTGGTTGACGAATGAATTGCTAATTGCTATAGTCTCGCTACGCTATTGTAGCAATTGAGATAAAAACAAATTAGTAAAAGTACTGGTTGACGAATGAATTGCTAATTGCTATAGTGATTGCATCAGCAGCCGCATCGCCCCGTTTCAAAGCGCGATCGACCGTCACCAGCCGGATTAATGCAAAGTGAAGTCAACCCCACGTTTCAAAGGGATTCCGTACCATGTCTAATACTCAAGCTAAATCGATCGCACTTTCGGTCCTCAACATTGCAACCGTCACGATCGTCTTCTCATCCAAAGCGTTCATCTACCTCCTTATCGCCCTCTACGTCGCTGGCGAATTGATGTTCGCAGAATACGCTCAGTCGGCCCCCAGCACCCAGCCGATCGCTCTCGACACCGACCTAGCCGAAGATATTGCAGAAGCGATCGCCAAACTAGATGCACCCAGCGATCCCGACCTAGACGAAGACATTGCAGAAGCGATCGCCCCAGCCGCCGTCACCCTGCCCAAATCGATCGCCCGTCCTGGCGCAGTCCTGTCGATCCCCGTCCAGCTTCAACTGGCAACAGACACTCCCCAATACGCAACCCTAACCGCCGTCCAACTTCGCAAAAAATGCACGGCGATCGGTATCAAATGGAGAAACGTCTACGGGTCGAAGCACCTGAGTAAGGCAGAAATGTTTAAGGCACTGGCGGTTTAGCCCAAAGTTTGCGGGGCAATTTGGGGGACTGGGTTAGGCAATGCCCCGCAAACTTTTAAATGTGCCGCTTGTCAAGTCTCGATCGAGATGCTTTTCCGGTCTATAATTAGCGGAGTGCGAGATCCGCGCGATCGGACCTTGAAAACTACAGACTACAAGGGTTTCAGCCTCCCGCCGTTTTCCGCAGGTTCTACTTGCGGCTCCATTGAAGCCTGATCGTGCAGGCCGGATACAAGCTCAATCCCGTTTTCCGCAGGTTCTACTTGCGGCTCCATTGAAGCTTCGCCACCGACCGGGCCGCTGACTACCGAGCAGGTTTTCCGCAGGTTCTACTTGCGGCTCCATTGAAGCACCCTGGCAAAAGCGATCGCCCGTCCTGGCGCAGTCCGTTTTCCGCAGGTTCTACTTGCGGCTCCATTGAAGCTTGGGACTGACTTTCGTACTTGGTGGCGATGTGCCGTTTTCCGCAGGTTCTACTTGCGGCTCCATTGAAGCAAATAGCGTGGCACGACATCAGAGATTAGGCCGATGTTTTCCGCAGGTTTTACTTGCGGCTCCATTGAAGCGGGACATCAGATCACCGTAAAAGTTTGCGGGGCATTTCCGAGGCTCACCGTCCCGAATGCCCCGCAAACTTTCAATCATCTGCGATCGAGCAATCCTGCTGAGGAGGGATACGGTCCGTCGGAACGATCTCAAAATATCCGTCAAGAATGGCTCTCAAGAAGCCGCTTGTGTTGCCGTGAGACCCCCAGAGAAAACCCGCTGATTTTGCCATTTCCTCAAGGCAGGTATATTGTTCGGACGTAAGAACAGCGGTCAATATAGTGTCATATTTACCCATTTTTAAACCCCGCGAAAAACGACGTTAAGCCCTCGTGTTTTCCCTTGCGTCACCAGTTTGGTTTTTTGCGCTTTGCCTTGGACGATCGCCGCTGGGCCAACCTCTGCGATCGGTCATTCGATCGCCCCTTTGCGGATGCCCCTAAGCGCCGCGCATCACATAGTTAATGCCCTTAGTCTCGCCAACAGCGATCAACATAGGGCTTGCTAGGGGTTCTAGCCCGGAACCCCCCATGATTGCATCCCCAATCGTGGCAGACCCGCCCCGGATAATCAAGCAATGTCCGATCTCAATATTGACAGTCCCGCTATTCGTAATGTTGATCGTCTGACTTTTCTGAGCTTTAGCTAGGACAATTATGGCGGGGCCAGCGTTTGTTATAGGGAATCGTGCGGTATAACCGGGAAAGGATGCGTACTCCTTCGATAGCATCACAGCGATCGGATCTGTTCTAATCAATGCCTGTTCTATTGCCGTCAAAGTCCCGCCCCCTGCATCCATCAGATCGATCTCTATTGCACCGATCGCGTTTGCCAAGGTTGTAGCCAACTTAAACGTCGTAGCGGTTAATCGGATTACGAAATAATCGGCACCTGCTACAAGGGGCGTAGGGAGTGTAGCCGTTGACGCAACACGAATTCGCCCGCCCGTTTGGAATGGTTGGGCAACTGTAAACGTAAGAACATTAGAGGTGGCATTTGCGGAGAAAGCGACATTTAGCTGCAAGCTGCTAGTGAGCAATGCAATGTGTCGGATAAGTCCGGTGGAAGGATGATACTGATCGCATTGAAAAAGTAGTTCGGAGTCGGGATATTGTACAGGCATGGTTAGTTCTTCAGGTATGAGTATTCGATCATTACAGGTCCACCCACAAAATCTTGACCAGTCCCGCAACCAGAAAGAGTTATTTCGGACCTGTTAAATTTTAGGCGGACAGCAGCCAACAAGTTCGATCGGAATGTTGCTGCACTACTAGCAGTACAGCCGATCGATGCATTGTTAGTAGCAGTGCTGTCACCAAATCGTCTAAAGACAGAGATGTAAAATGCTAGAGCAAAGGTCGCTACTGGATCGTAATTTGAATTGACAAAAGAGAATTCAAAGACTACACCATTTACCACAATCTGATCGTCTCTCTCGATCGTGTCAGAGGCCCCCACTATCGAAAGTACTGTTCCGATGGAGAAGAATGAAAAGCCCCCTTCAAAGCCAACTTCTGAGAGTACTGTTTTGGTGATGACCTCGATCGCTGCAAACGAATCATTGGAACCTGTCCCCGAAACGAGTTCAACAATTTGCGTAACCAACGCCGACACAGTAGTCGGACGCCGATCGATCGCAATGACCTTGTTCACCGTCGTAAAACCATCAGTAATCGCGATCGTAATGGTCCCCGCGAACGCAGGCGCATTGGCCGAAGCAAGTAGTTTACTCCCAACGATCGAGAATCCCGGTGGAAGGCTTGGACTAGAGAACGTATAACTCAAGGTGTCCCCCCAGTGGCAAGTAAATCAATAGACATTGGTGTCCCGACTTGAGAGACGATCGAATTGGGAACGAGTAGCTGAAGACCAGGACCGGGAATATAGGGAACAGGCTGAGGAGGAGGGGCGATCGGCGGACTGATTAACGCTATTCTGCCACAGGCAAAAGAGAATTTAGCCTCATTGCCGCCCATCCCAATAATCACCGATTCAAACCCAAACTCGCCATCATGCACCCGCACCCGACCCACGATCGGGCATCCCGCATCCAGCCACTCGATCGCATTTCTTAGCGGCTCCGATATCTGCACCAAGTTCCGCCGCCTAACTTGCTGTTGGGCAATCTGCAAGGCGAGGTTGTCACCGTGACCTTGGGACGGTAGAAATCCGACTTCGACAATGTGAGGATTGACGATCAATGGCGTCCAGCCAGCGGGGTCTACGACGCACTCAGCGCGGATCGATATGGTCTTGAGTGGGACTTCTGGGGCAGGTTGGGGAAGCTCTGCTTTGGGTTTGTCCTCAAATACAATCACCGTCCCGCTCTTTGCACTTACGCCCCCGCATCCATGATTCCGATCGGCGGTTAGGAATTCCTTCGACTTGCGAACAAGGTTGAAATTGTCCCCCGTCTCAGGACGCAACAAGCCCTCGCAGGTCCATACAGCGCGCATGAACGGCGACACCACCTCAATCTCGACGACATGCAAATTAGTGTTTGAACCCAGGCGTGGGAAGATGCGACCAGCAGGCCACGACTTAACCGTCGCCGTGTGGATAGCCGTTCTCTCATCCACATCCTTCAGCGATATTGCATTGGCCGTGTCCAGGTCGCGCATCAGATCGTAGGAGTCGAAAAACCCAGTCTCAAAATTGATTAAATCAATATAACTACTGATTCCAAAACTAATCGTGCCCAGTTCCGGTTCATTCCGATAGGCGTACATCTGCATCTTTTCTTCCGCCACGGTCGGGTTCGAGGAATACGGCCCTGGAAAAATGGTTTTAAACGGCTGCATCTCGGTCGTTGGTACACGTTTAGTCCTCCCCTTTTCATCCACGTTAGGATCTGGAATACCGCAAACCTTGCCGGGGTTAGGCACCTGACAAGCACCCGTCACAATGACCTTATCCGCTGCAAAATAAATCGCTTCATGGTCGGGTTGCCACTCAACTTGCCCGATCGATCGATACATCATCACCGGATATTTCGCCGGGTCGCCACTCACCGTCACGATTTTTTCGGCTGAATTAATGGTGAGCCACATCCAATTCACACCACAGAATTTCTGAGCATCAACGATCGGGTCTTTTGTCGACAATGGCGCATCTAGAACGCCCGTGATGCCCGTGATATCCCTAAACTTCTTGATTCGGGCAGGTTCCATCGCACCATCAACCAACACCTCCACCACCTCTTTCAAGGGCATCTGAGCGCCGACGCGAGTATCAGGGATAGTGCTGGGCCTATTCCCAGCGATCGCACCCAAGTACTGCACCAATGAACCCTTGCCCGTCTTGGTTTGGGCATCGTAAGCATACCGATCGATTCTCATTACAGGCAGCGATCGGCCCATCACCGTAATGAGCACCTGAGCTTGCCCTGGTCGCCACCGGAGCGGCTGATACTGCTCACTGAAATCATTCTCGGTGAGGCCGATCGCCTGAGCCTTGCGGTTGAAAAACACCTCAAAGTCACCTGTCCACGCCCCCATTGAGTTGAGTTCAAGTGCAGGCGATCGGATTTCCCACGAGTCGAGGTATTCGGTAATCTCGAAACTACCCAGATGAACGCTGAATGATGGTGGGGAGTAATCTAGTTTCATGATGGTTTCTGGGAACTAAAACCGGGCAAGGCTGCACTACTAGAGGCGATCGTAACAGGCGGCATGGGTTCAGGTTGACTGTTGGTGATCCAGCGTTGTGTGACAATGCCGCCATCGGGTAAGGCTAGCCGTCGATCGCCTGTCAGTGGGTCACGATCGATGTAAGTTGCGATCGCGTTTGGTGGCAGGTCACGTTGCTTTTTGATCGCCTGTGCTTGTTGCCCCATCTGTTTAAGTCGTGAGTGCTCCAAGTTCATGCGGTTGTACTCCAGTGCTTGATTTTTGCGACAAATGGGATTTGATGACAAAAAACCGGAGATAGACTTGTTTCAACGCCAAGAGGCGACATTGAGATCCGGCTAAGAGTTCCGCTTGCAAAACGTGCTCTATCAATCTCCAACGCGGGTATTTTTACGACACTCCCACCGGAGAAAGTCACTGATGTTCCGCCTTCATAGTCGTCCCACCTGTCCAGAACGGGTGATGCTAACGGATTGTATCCAGCGATCGATCGCCTGTAAAGCCCCACGGGTTCTGCTGCCCTGTTGTCGTTCAACTGAGCAATGGACATGGGGTCGGAATGATAATAAATCGGGGTGTTGTAATCAAAAGTAGAAAGGAATCCCGGTGCTCTTAGATCCCACCGAATACCAAAGAACTTAGGCTCTGAGATGTTCGATGCAATTACACTGTTGGAGGATGACGAGAACAATTCATACAATCGATTAACAGTTGTGCTGCCAGCTTCCACCGTTTCTTTGATGTAATACGTACTCGATCGATCGCATAGAATCCCATAGTGGTATATCGATTGAATCGTAATGCTTTTTGCCGTTGGAGGGGGATTTATCACGCCTGGGTAAGCTTGATACTCGAAATTGACAGTCGAGTATTCGCCAGCGTAGGTCAAGGCAAAAGGAATATTTGGGATCTTAATTGTCCCAGGGTTTGAGATTGTCATTAACTGGGCAAAGTCACTAAACGGGGCATTCGGAGCGCTTAATATACTGTAAGTAGTTGTAACTATAAAGGGATCCGATATTGTTTGAATCCCTGCGGAAAGATACCCGATCGAGACTTGCGAAGTATATGGTCCGGCTATTCCACCATCGAATTCATAGATCGATCGAAAGGATTTAAATCCAGCACCTAGCGGAAAGCTCCAATCAGCAGTGGGGGCAGCATTGGGCCACGGATCGAAGCCATAATCAGCTAGATCGATTGTCGTTGATGAGAGTGTTGTTGTGCCATCGTTGGTAGCTGTGTGAAAGGTAGCTACGGTTCGTGGACATGATTCCCATGTCGCAATCCATCCCGCATTATCACCCCACACATGAAACTTGTAGTTAGAACGATAATGTGGATCAGGCATTACACCAACATCAACAGGAGTAGAATCATGACCGCCAACGAATAAACGTCCATTGGCTTCGTACAAGATCCAGACTTTCGCCTTCTTCACTTCTGGCACTGGCTTGTTAAACACATCAGGGACGATCGTAGGCGACCCCTTCTCACTATCAAGGGCGATCGAACCGTCTGGCCTTGGAAACAGCACCACAATATCACCCGGCTTGCTCATCGCCGTATACGTCTTAATCCCATTAGCAACAATCCCACCATCAGGGGACTGCACGGTATAACGCCCTGTCAGTGGGTCACGATCGCCAATCCGTGCCACCCCGTCCGGTTGCGTCTGGGCCTGCTGTTGGGCGGCGCGTTGTTTCGCTCGGGCTGCATTTAAATCCATTACTCCTCCCTCACCACAAATTGCAACTGCCACCAGTAACCCATCACCTGTGGCGTCAACCACTGGGCATCCACATCTAGCCACACTAGGACCGCATCTGTCTCACCATTAAAGCGATCGAGCAACGTCACGGGTGAGGCCATCTGGGCCGTGAGCAACTGCTGAAACAGTTCAAACTGTGACCGAGTGACCAAGAAATCAGCCTTCCACTCGGTCTTGATGTGCGATCGATTTCCCAGGATTTTGAGAGAGCCAGTCAAAGTCCGATCGCCCGATTTTAACCAGCCTGTTTTCTGCCGAGAATAGGCCAGTCCGCCCTCTTTATGCTCATGCAAAATCAACGTATCAGGAACGCTAGGGTGAGCAAGCTGCAAGTGAAATGCAGTCGAGCTGAGTGGGTTTGCGGCGAACACGCCTGAGAACAAAACAAACATCAGAAACTCCCCCGTGCGATCGATCGCTGCAATGCTAGAAACTTATCATAATTCCCATCATCCGGACTCACAAACGTTGCAGACGCTGCGATTACCGGAGGCCGCTCCAAGACCGCCGATCGCAGCGCTTTAATCTCGGCCAGCAATGGGGCTAAATCATTCGTTCCAGATGTCACCAATAACGGCATCACGATCGCACCCGAACCAGGCGACACCAGATTCCGCACCATCAGCAATCGATCGAGATTCGCCACAATCTGTTGCTGGTTCAGGATGGTCCCCGAGACGCCGGGAATAAAGATTTCAGGTTCATCCTCGCCCACAACATAAGCCCGTCCCTCCTCGACGTCCCCGCCGTGCCGTTTACCGGGTAGTGCCGAAGCAGGTGCGGTGGATGCCCCCGATGATTTAGATACGGCTGCGGCGATCGCTTCTTGCTTCTGTTTTTGCAAGTCGAGTAGTACATTTTGTTGCCTCAATTGTTCGGTGGCATCGAAGCGGGTCAACGCCGTTTTCTGCTCAAGAGTAAGAGTCTGTTTTTGCAGAGCATTCGTCTCTAGGAGCTGGGCCTTATTCGCGGTCGCCTCCGCAACGCCCTGAGTCGCCAGAGCCTGTCCCTGCTGGGCAATAGCAATTCCCTGCTGTGCCTGTTGCCGGGATTGTTCCGCGCCAAGCTGTGCCGATTGTTGGGCGGCCAAGGCATCAGCGATCGCCTTGTCTTTGGCTAGCCCTGGCGCAAGAGCATCTGCCGCGTTAATCTTAGCCGCCGCTTCTTGCAATGCCTTCTGAGAGGTGAGCGCCGCCTCTTGCTGGGCAATTTGGGCGGTGAGGACAGCCTGTTTGGCTTTGAGTTCGTTAATCCGCGCCTCAATGAGGGTTCGGCTTGCCGCAAAATTCTGCGATCGCTGCTCGGCATCTAACCGGGTGTTGGCGATCGCCTGTTCGGTGATGAGCGCCGCCCGTTTTTGGATTTCAAGTTTCGTTTGGAGATCGTTTTCCTGTTGCTGTAAGACAATCTTTTTCTGTGGGTCGCTCTCCCTCTGCTGCGCTGCATTAAGCCGTTGAATCTGAATCTCAGTTCCGGCTAAAGCGGCATCATTTTGGGCCTTAGCCAGCCCTGCTTTAGCGGCCAGTAATTCATTCTGTCGCTTCAGAGCATTAGTCGCCTTATCGATCGCCGCAACTTCTCTTTGAGCGCCCAGCTCAACCGTGGACAACGCAATTTCACGGCCTACTTGAACGCCCTTCATCTCCTGAATTTGCTGCTCGATCGCACGGGTTCTAGCAGCTTGTTCACTGTTGATGCCCTCGATCTCCTGATTACGAAACTCATTTTGTTGAGCCGCTTCATTTCCAAGGATATTGCCCTGAATAGAGGCCACTTTCTGAGCGGCATCAAGCTTCCGTTTGTCGAGTTCCTCCCGTTGCTTCTGAGTTGTCGCCGTTGCCGAAGCGATCGCATTGGCAGCGGCTTGAGCTGCGGCCAGTTCAGAATCTAATGTGCCCTTCTGCGCAGTGAGCCGATCGGTCGCCGCCTGCTCAATGGTCGTTGACTGGGAATTTAAACCCTGCTGAATGGCGTTGCTGCGTTCCTGCTCGGAAATCTTAGCCAGCGCGATCGCTTTCGCCCCCTGTTCCTCCAGTTTCTTAATCTGAAGATCGAAGATTCGCTGCACTGATTCAGCCTTAATTTTCTCAATTTCGGCGGTGAGTTTCCGGGCCTCAGAGAGTTCCTTCGATCGTAATTTTGGATCGCTCTCCGCCGCCGCCGCCGCTTGCGCCGCCGCAACACGCTTTAATAGCTCCTGAATTTTAAGAGCTGTAAGTTGCTGTTCAGCCTCAGCCTCCGTGATTCTGCCCGTAGCCCGCGCCGCCTCAATTTCAGACTGCTGGGCTGAGATGGCCGCAAGCTCCACGTCCAAATCCTTCTGTCGATCGGCCTTTTCCGCTGCACGGATTTTCTTCTTAGAATCGGCCTCTTCTTTCCGCAACGACGACTCTAGCTGGGAGGCTTCCGCCTGAAGCTTTGCCGCTTTTTTGGGGTCAGTTTCAGCCGCAGCCTCCGCTTTTTTTGCAGCAATGCGCTTCTTGATTTCCTCAAGTTTGAGCACAGTGAGTTGCCGTTCAGCCTCGCCCTCAGACAGGTTCCCCTCTGCCCGTGATGCCTCGATCGCAGCCACCGCAGCCTTATTCTGCTCAATGTCCACACTGAGGGCTTCCTCGCGGTCTTTCTTAGCAGCCGATGCGATCTTCTTTCCCGATTCAGCCTGATTTTTGGCTAGTTCAGATTCGAGCTTATCCGCCTCAGCGTTGAGCTTTTTCTTGTCGGATTCTCCGGTCGCAGAACCCGCTTCAAGCCTTTTCAGGGCAATGCGTTTTCCTATCTCCTCAGCCTTAAACGCGGTGAGTTGCCGCTCGGCTTCCTCTTCAGTGATTTTCCCGGCTGCAAGCAACGCAGACACCGCCGCTTCACCCGCACTGAGTTGAGCCAGTTCCGCATCGTTTTGATCTTTCTTGATTTTGACAATCTCCGTTCCTGCACCCGCCGACAATTTATCCTGTTCAGCCTTCTCTGATGCCGCTTTCTCTTTAGTTTTAAAATCCGCCTGGACCTTCTCAATTTCACCCAAGATGAGCTTCTGCTCATCCGCCGCTTTCGTCCTGATCGCCGGGTTTGCGAAATCCTTGGCCGCTAATTCTTCTTTCCCTTTAGCCTGTTTTTGCAACTCGGCAACCTTCTCCGCAGTCGCTTTACGCTCTACCTCCAACTCTTTCTTAGTCAATCCGATCGCAGTATTAGCCGCCTTAGTCCGTATGGCCTCAAGCTTCTCCAGCGCATCTGCCTCCGTAATTGTCCCGGCTTCAATATCCTTTTGTGTTTGGGACAATGATTTTATTGAATCTTCTAGCTTCTTGTTTGAAGTTGTCGAGTCTTTAGTCCGATCGGCATCCGTCTTCAAAGCTTCACTACTACCGAGCAACACAGCCGATCGTTTTTGAATAGCGTCCTTCTGGGATTCTAGCGACTTGATATTGCCCTCAATGATCGCCTTCTGTTCTTTATCAGTGGTCTGTTCAGCGCTTTTCTTAAGAACCTCAACAGACTTCTCCAACTGGTCTACTTGGAGCCTCGCTTCAGCGTTAAACTTAGCAATGCCCTCGGCCCCTAATTTGGTTTTGGAGGTTGAATCAAATTGCATCAAACCGTATTTTGCAATCAGTTCAGTCCCCTTGTCATAGGTGCCATTCGTGACGGCTAACTGAGCCTCAAGCGCTTCCATTATGGCCTGACTCTGCAACTGCGTCTGATTAAGGAACTGGCCCTCTTCGCCATATTTCTCAGTGCTTCCAGCTAGCTTAGTGAGGATGGCATCGATCGCAGCAAATGACCCAGCAATCAACCCTTGTTCTGCTATTTTTTGTTGAAAAATTGTTAAGACTTCGTTGATGCCTTTAAGGTCTTCATTAGCTTTGGCAACATCAATTTTCAACTGGGTATCTTTCGCGGCTTCAGCCTGGAACTTCTTGAGTTCTTCGGTGCCTTTATTAATATTCCCGGCAGGCTCAAAGGCTTTGAGGCGTTCTTGGGCAAATCCCACCGCAACGGCGATCGCACCTAATGCCGCTGCTATTGCTAGGAATGGCGCAACGGCAACAATCGCCGCGCCTGCATTCGCAATCAATACACCCGTATTTGCAACGGTCGCCGCCGTAAAGAGATTGCGTGCGATCGTCGCGATTCCCGTAGCCGCTGCTCCAGCCGTCGTTGCGATCGTATTGGCAATCTGCCCAGCCGTCACCGTCGTTTTGGCCAATGCCATGGCGCGTTCTGCAATCACTGCGGTTTGAGTCACGACCAAAGCGCCCACCCTTGATGCAGACTCTTGGATTGATGCCGCCGCCGCTAACGTATCCTGGACGATCGACAGGCCCTTTGCTGCGTTGTAGGCCACCACCATCGCCACCGCCGAAGCCAACCCCGCCGTAATCGCACCCGTCGCCACCAAGAAACCCTGCATTGGACCGGGAAGGCTATTGAACGTATTGATTAACAACTCACCCGATGAAACTAGCGGAAGGAACGCCTGACTCAGGAATTCCCCGACCTTCACCAATGCCAAATTCAGGGAAGATTCAAGGCGCTTTAAGGCGGCGGCTGGACCCTGAGAAAGAGCATCACCCGCCCGTTTAGCCGCGCCGCTAGAATTGTCTAACGCGGTTTTCAATCCGTTGATTTGCTCCGTGGAACCTGTAAGGAGGGACTGAACAACGCGCCCACCTTGCACCCCAAACAGGGAGTTCATAATCAAATCCTTGTCGGCCTGTCCCACGTTGGATAGCCCCGATTTCAGCTTCTCCAAAATCACAGGGAGCGGCAACAACTGCCCCGTCGCATCCCGAACCGAATCATTGATTTGCTTGAAAGCCGCGACCGATGATTTTGCACCCTTGGATTTGAGATCATCTAGCTCCGTTGAAGCATTCGCTGATGCCAGCTTCAGTCGGCGCAGTGCTTCAGCAAGCCCAGTACCCGCCGAGCTGCCCTTGATACCTGCATTAGCTAATTGCCCGATCGATTGCAGTGTATCTTTCAGCGATTGCCCCGACTGAGCCGCCTGGGTTCCCACGTAACTCAGAGCCTCGCCAATGTCATTGACGCCGGACGCCGAAGCGTTGGAGGTTGCGACTAGTAAATCTGCAATTTTCGTGGAGTCCGTCGCTTTGAATTTATCTTGCCCCGCCGCAAACTGGTTAATCACATTCCCAATCACTTCCCCCGTCCGCTGCAAGTCGTCACCCGTCGCCTGAGACGCAAGCACAATCCCGCCTAGAGCATCCTTAACCTGCCCCGCCTTAAATCCGGCTTTAGCCAGCTCGATCGACAGCGTAGCGACTTCTTTCGGCGTCTTCTGGGTGGTGATTCCCAGCCGTTCTACCTCGTCCCGAACCAGTCCAGTTTGTTTCGCCGACGCCTCAGAAATAACCCCAAACGTCCGCATCTTGTCGTCAAACTCGACGAATGCCTGAATGCCCTTTTGCCCGATGCTACCCAGCGCTGCCGCCACACCCGTCGCCGCCGCCGTCAACCCAGCCATCCCCTCGGCGGAACCCAATGTGGCACCCCGAACCCGATCGAATTGTTGATTCGTCAAACCCACTTCTTGCGTCAGGATGCGTTGCTTCTCTGCCAACGTCGCACCCACTGACGAAAGTTCCCGATACCGGGCGATCGCCTCTGCGGATTTGGATGCGCTGAGTCCCGTTTCGGTGGCAAATTTCTTGGCCTCGCCTATTGACGAACCCAGCGCTTTCGCTAACTGTTCTTGCGCCCTGGTCTGGGAATTGAAGGAGGCGTTCAGAGATTCAAAGCCCGATCGAGTCAGCCCAAATTCTTGATTGAGTAGCTTAAATTTCGTCGCCGTCGTCGCGCCCGACCTGTCAAGTTCGCCCATTCTTTGGGTCGCTTGGATAGTTTGCTGGGCCGTGAGTCCCAATTCTCGCGCATACTCTCCGGCATTACGCCGCGTGAGGCCCAGCGTTCCGGCGAGCTGAGTCTGAGCATTGGCAGCCGCGATCGTTGCCTCACTCGATCGGCGCAGCCCTTCACCCGCAAGCGCTTCTTGAAGTCGTTTTGCTTCCTGGGCGGTAATGCCAAATTTTGCAGCAAGGCTTAGAATCTGTTGCTCAGTTGAGACGCCCGCCGCCTGCATTGATTTAAGGGAACTAATGACCTGATTGAGTTCAGCGGGTGATTTTCCTAAATCCGCCGCTAATTTATTTGCCGATGATCCGGTCGTGCTCAGAGAATTTGCAAGCTGGGCCACAGCCGGAGCCTGGTCCGCAATCTTGATTGAGGCATCGCGAACGGCCAATAATTCAGCGATCGTCCGTCCGACTCCCTCACTAACAAACTGAATCCCAAACCGGATATTTGCCATTACTCCTCAAGTTCGCTTAAGCGTTTCGCTTTCCAGTCCTTAAATTTGTCTTTTTCGAGTTCTTCTGGTGTCTTTTTTGTTTCTACGATCGCATCAATTAAGTCGATCGCGGTTTGAGCTGAAAGCTGTTCGACAATGGCGATCGCCGCTTGGAGGTCGCCACCTGTAACAAGCATGGTCTGAGCGACTAACTGAGCCGTTGTTATGGGTGGTCCGTCTGATGGGGAGGCTGATTGTTTCAGTCTATTGACCTGGACCAGTAGCCCGTCAAATAGCAGTTCAGAAAGTTGTAATGGCGTCACCCAATTGGGTTTGATGCCATTGAGTTCTAGCAGTCGATCGCACAACCAACGCACCCGCGCATTACTGAGATAAACGTCTTGCAGAGATTCGGTGGTATACGGATCTAGCGCCGATCGCAACTCATCCATGCGCACATTGAATTCAATCAATCCTGATAAAGAACACCCTCGGAAGCTGCGAACAGTGCCATCCGCCGCCTCGAAGGTGTGATCGATCGACGTCAAATCTAAGTGCATTAGGTGGTGAGGATGCTTTGCCCGTCAACAAGGAGGATAGGCTCGTCCCAGCCAGCCGGAATTGTCGGGAGCAAATCAAACTCATACTCGACTATCTTTCCGGTGAACGAAAGCTTTGCGGATTCGTTTTTCAGCGAAACCTGAGGGATCCAAATAAAACTGTCTCCAGCCTTGGTCGGGGTGTTGTTATACAATTCGCCGATGAACTGCATTTGGCCGATTTTAGACGAGGCTCCGGGTCCGCCGTAGCCCTTGGCTGATGCGATCGATCGGTCGAAGAAGAACGTCACCGTTGCGCCGGCGTAACTTACGGGGAAGGCCACCTGACCCGCTCCAGGCGTCAAATCAATTTGGGGGATTGCTCCCGCTTGACCCCATGGACCAAAGGCATCAAGGCTCGCAATCACCAAAGTTGCCGCAATCACACCAGGGACGATCGCCACACCCAATCCATTCACTTTGGCCTTGTGAACTCTGGGCACGGTGAACGCTGTGAACGTTTTTTGGAAGAGACCTTGCGATAGTCCGGTCATCGCCCAATTTGAGATCTGAGTTTTAACTTTGAGACTGTATTCAACCTCAGCCTCCAACGATTCAAGGTTGGTGTGTTTCCCCGCAACATAGGCTTTCGCATATTCAATTTTGGCCTTCCGCTCGTAGTCAAACTCCAGGATTGGAACTGGAATAGTTCTTTGGTTTAGGACTGTATTAGCATTAAGCCCCGCAAGGTCTGTCGTTCCGAAAGCTCCGATGCCCATTCCGGTCGATAACGTCATAATGTTTCCCCTTCAAATCTTGTAGGTATTTCGTAGCTTTGTATCCAGTGCCATACGGCGCTTTTCTTAATCCATCCGGCTAGATTCGTCGATCGCATTTGCAATCCAGGTAACCCGAAACTGTAACCGTTCTCCGATTCCAGCCTCAGTCCCGATAGCGATCGTTGCGCCGTTTCCATGAGTTGATAACCCTTGGTATGCGTTCTTAAATCGCGAACCAAGAAATGCAATTCAAAGTTCATCGTCCCGGCCTGCACAAACGCACACCGAGACGCGCCACCTTCCCCCAAATCCAGCCCCGAGAACCGCACAAACAACACCGCATCACCCCGAATATCAGCGGCGTCATTAGGTGGGGTCTCGGGGAATGCTGTAATCCGTAGACTCCTGACGAGTAGCGGTTCTAGGAGCAACTTAGCGACGATCGCCGCTTCGCATTCTTGGAGCATTAGACCTCCGGTTCAGCCGTTCCGAGTGAAATCAGTATTTCACCGATCATTTTCGTGACCGTGATCGTCTGCCCAGCGGCATGATCGACAGAGTTTTCCCCGTCGTACCAAGCTTCTAAGAGATAAATTTTCATCTCATCCTTTTTTCCTGGTTTGGATTCAGAAGTCGATTCCATTGGTAAATCCTTGTAGAGAAGTATTAGTGTAAATCCGATCGCCTTTAGAAACTAGAGATTTCCCAAAGCTCGTATTGGCCGTGGGTTCAGCGATCGCCGTAGCGGGGAGCCGAAGCTTTCCGGTGGCAACCATCTCTAGTTTTTTAACCCAATCTAGATACCGATTGCGCACGTCATCTGGGACTTGATGCTGATACAGCCGATAGATTGCAATATCTAAATTGCACGGCTTGAACCAATCGATCGCGGTCGATAACGGCAATTGATACCGCCATAAATAACTATCAATTTCCGACGCACCATCAATCAAAGCCCGATTGAGCCGAACGGTGTTAATCGCTATGGCTGTTGGGTCTTCGAGGTTGGTCAGAGCTACGGTTTCCCGCATCTCAAACGCTTCGACGAATTCAGATTGGGTGGCGTAGGGCATGGCTATTTAGTGGGTTTCGTAACAGGAACAGAAGGTGCGACAAGTTTAAAAAAGGCCGAGTTGATACCCTCTTCGATCGCCTCTTTCGAGAGATCCGAGAGCGCTGACATTGTGCCGATCGGGTAATAAGCCCCATGGCGATAGTTAACGAGCATTTCGTACATTTACATCACCCGATCCATAGAAAACGGTGTCGAAGCTGGAATAACATTTCGCAACAAATAACCACAGAATTTACCTGTGATGAGTTCAATGCAGCGTTCACGGATACGCACAACCTGACCGCCGCCTGCGCCCATGTAGTTGTCAGGGAAGGTGAGAATTTCAACCCCGTTCAACCGAGCGGTGTAGCCGAAGGTGAATTGGTTGTATCCTGCGATCGCCTGAGCGGCTGGATTTGAGTAGAACAGGGCAACATCATTTCCCCAAATCCGATTCACCATTTCCGCTGGTCGGGATGGATCACGGTTCTGGGAGATGGCGGCAAAACTGTCACCGACCAAAATTTCGTCAAGTTCTAAAAGTTTCGCAACTTGTTCGACTGTTGCAACCCCTTCAGACCCCGCATTTCCCAAGGTTGCTGCGACCATTTGAGGATTCGATCGCAGTGCGGTCCATGCCAAACGCGACATCAATATTTTGTTTGGGCGATAAAGCATCCCGTCCATGATGGCCATCAACAAATCCTTTGGGCGAGCTGCTGGATCTGTGAATTGGCTTGGCCCTGCAAGCACTTGCTGCATTGATGGCAGGTAGTTCAGCGGGTTAGACATGATGGCAGCCACCCGACGTTCACGGGCGAGTTCGTGCAGCTCGGCGATTCCGTCCATCGCCAACTTCTCGGGATCATATTTCGTTATTTTCGATTGCCGCTGGGCCTTCGCTAGGTCCAAATCAAACTGAGGCAACGGCGAATCCATTGCATAGTTCTTGGTGCGAAACTGACGTTGACTGGCTTTGAAATCCACGAGTGGAGGCCGATCGAGACGTCCGACTTCGTTGTTCGGTGCGACTAGAAACTCAGGAATGTCGTAGTAGTCACACTCGAACAATTCAGCCGCAACAGGAACGCGGGGAAGGACTAGATCTGCGATGTAGCGATTATTCCGGTAGCCCTCGGCAAATCCGGACCACACCGGATTAGGAAGCATTGTAGGCATTGTTTAGGCCAGGGTTGGGTGGACAAGGATATCGATTAAGTCGTTGGGTAACAGGCATGGGCCGAAGGTTCTCCCAATAGCCAAGCTCCCGGCAGTGGCGATCGAAACGGCACCGCTACTCGCTGGAGTCGCTTGCACCCATCCCGCCACAGTTTGAGGCGTTGGACCCATGCGGACTTTGTGAGGGCCATGAACCACGAAATCGCAGCGCTCACCTGCCTTTGTCGCCCGATCGGTTGAGACGCCGATCGCAAGGTTTACCGCCGTCAGAACTTTTACCTTTGAGCTATCTGTTCCCAGTGTGACCACCCGGTAAGCCGGGATATCTTCTTCGGCGATTCGGCTGAGAATCACCTGTTGATTTGAATACATTACTGAACCTCCAAAACTTCACGGACCGCTTCGGCATAGGAAAGCGTCGCGTCGGTCTGCATCCGTTGACGAGCGGCGGCGGCGACGGTGACAGAGTTTGCATCGCCCATTTCTGGAACTAACAGGCTCTGGCCGGGAACATCACGGCTCACCTCTCCAAACGTGAGGAGCGGTTTTCGATCGCGGTAGCTGGACATCGCCATTTCTAGCGCAGACTCACCCGCTTCTGAATATTCCGCTGGGGCCGTTGCCGCAAGGCTTAGGAGTTTGAGGGCTTTAGGCTTTTCGCCGGCGCTCATCTTGCCGACTTTGCACATGTCCTCGCAGAAGGCGGCGATCGTCGTTTTGATGACCTTCCCTTCCTGAGTTGCGATCGCCTTTTCCTTCACCGCGATCGCAGCTTCCCGACGATCGAGCGCCGTTTGCTGTTCGGTGTAGGCAGGGTCTTTAGCAGTCTCTACCGTTTCTGCTAGGGTTACCGCATCTTCTTCTTCAGCCATAATATCGATCGCTATCATCAGTGCATCCACCTGTTCCTGGGGGATGGCATCAGGCATCGCGGTCATGAGCGACGCGAAGATGGCTTCTAGCGCGGCTTTCAAATCGTCCATACTGGAATCCTCTACAAAATCGAGTGTGAGAAATGGGTCAGCTTCTTCTCTAAAAACCGTAGACTTTAAGCCTTTAATCGCCGGAGGCATTGCTCCTAAAAAGCCAACGTGCCGGAGCATGTAGCCCTCGATCGGATTGGCTGGAGAACCGGGCAAATAAAAGGAGCTTGAGATTTTCTTGTATCGGCCAAGCTGCACTAATTCTTGAAACGCGGAATCCATCTGCTGAGGTTCAGCAAACAAATCCAGCCCCTTCGCCACCAGCCGTTTAATCCAGCCGTAGGCAGGCGCATTGTCGATCGGATGCCCAATCACAATGGGCGCATCTAAGCCTGGATTGGTTGCTATTACGGCGTTGTAGTCCCGCGCGATTTTAGCGATCGACGCTTCATCGAATGTGATGCGTTGACCATGGCCATCGATCGTTTTTCCGCCTCTAAAAATGTGCAGCATGACACGAATGAGTTTGTGTCAGCACCTTACCGCGAAGGCTTAAGACCATGCGACCCGAAGGATTTCTAACTTGACCTGGCCTCAAAGTTTGCGGGGCATTTTGGGGGACTGGGTTAGGCAATGCCCCGCAAACTTTTACCTAACCATCCAAAAAGCTAACCAAAATCTCACTAAATTCAAACTCATCCCGAGCGTCGATCGCCATGTACGGACGGACGCCCTCTGGGTATTCGGCATAGTCCAGCGGTGAGCCGAATAGTAAACCCGATCGACTGCTCTCGTAGGTGAGGGTGTCACGCAAAAACTTGGTGCGTTTGTTGATGCCTGTGTCAAAGCCCCGCCTCGCTTTGTAAGCCTTATAGTTCGCCTTAATGGGTTTCCAGGATACGCCCTTGGGTCCGGTTTCGCGGTCAAAGCGATCGCGCGTGCGGAGCTGGAGGTACTCACCGAGGTTATTGTAGGCGGGGGTCGGGTCGCCTATTTTGCTCACGACGGCGAGGAGGAAGTCATCTAGGATTTGGTTGTCGATTCTTATCATAATGCCGACTCCTTCTCAATGAGCGATCGAATATCATCCGGCAATCCCGCAAGCAGGGCCGATCGATCGGTCTTCCCAGGAACAAACCCCCACCCCTTATCCACGATCGCATCTACGGGTGGTGCATCACTCACCAATAGACTACGCTGGGATAAATCACGAGGTGACATAGAGAATACTCGACAGCGACAATTATATCCGCATGGAGGAAAACCGCCGACCTGAAAAAACAATTGGTCCGCGTCAAAGACTTTGCCGTCGAGGGCGATGTGTTCGGGCCTCGGGTCTTTGCTGCCACCATGTCGCCATTGCCAGTAGGGGCGCTTGTTCAACACTTCAGGCTGGGTCATCTGAGTGTATCGCCCAGCCGCGTAGGCCGATCGTAGATTGGTTTCGTAGACCAGTTGCGATCGCCATGCTCGATCGCCGTTCCCCAGCCAGTCCGGCGACCAGCGATCGGCGATTCGGTCGAACGCTTTTTGGAAAACCTCTAGACCTTGCCCAGAGACGATCGCCTTTTCGACAGCGACACGGATTTCATTTAGGAGATCGCCCTTCGCTTTGGCCACTGTGAACGCTACATCTTGTGTGATGCCCTGGGCGTCGGCATAGGTATCGGTATCGAGATTGGTTTTCCCTTTGAAATAAGAGATCGCCTCTTCAAAGGGGAGTTGGGACCATTCACTGGGCATGGGCAAAAACTCAATAAAATAATTCTTTCAAAACGTCTTTGGCGATCGAGTTGAGTTCAGCAAGGTCTTCAGTGCTTAACTCCGCCGCGCAACTCTTTAGATATTCGTCAAAGCCTCGTCCGAACGGATCGGCCATAAGCTCAATATATTGCCACTCCGCAACGATCGCGATTGCGTTCCCAGTCCAATGAACAAAGGCTCGATCGCTTTCTGGGCCAATATATTGAATTCGTCCCAGTCGATCGGGGTCACGGTTGCTACGGACGATCGAGCCGACGAGGGCTTGTGGAATTTTAGGTATCTCCATCGTTCCCAACCTCATTTTTTTTGAATCCCTTAGACGGCTCAACTTTCGCTCTCAATTCTGGGGATGGCGAATGTTGCTCATTTTTTTCATGAATGCTAACATCTCGGCTTGTAACTCTCCAGCAGACATACCGATCGCCGCAGCATAAGGCTTTACGTCGATCGCCTCAATATGCTGCCACTCAGTAGCAATCGGGATTTCGTTCCCTTCCCAAAGAACAAATGGCCGATCGCTGTCCACTTCAATACGCTGAATTCGTCCGCCTCGACCGATGTCACGATGGCTTAAGACGATCGAGCCGACGAGGGCTTGTGGGTCTTTAGGTTTTTCCATCCGTGCCAGCCTCTACAGTCTTGAGGAAGTCATAAGCCTTCTTGTTCCACATGGCATCGGCCAAAGCGTTATGCTCTCCCTTTCCTTGTTCTGGAAGCCGTGGGTTTCCTAGCCGATCGCACTCTTGTTTGATATCCCTGGCATACATGGGAAATCCTGTGGGCAGGTCCATCATCGTTCCAAATAGCTGACAAAACGCAACCCAATCGTAGTCTGCGTAGTAGGCCCAAATTTCTATGCTTGGGTCAGCTTTAAAGAACAAAATAAGATCTTTTGCGATCGACTCCCGACTCAGAAGACCGCCAAATCCACCATCGAGAATCC
>ENA-OBIT01000036-OBIT01000036.1-metagenomes-genome-assembly--contig:-NODE-36-length-46073-cov-5.39889_pt1 | contig 46073 bp, 52 predicted proteins | sample MGYA00153386_OBIT01 | MGnify analysis MGYA00153386
CCGACGCCGACCTTGTTCTGACCGACGCCTTGACTCATACGTTGACGCGGCAGGAGCTCGGACTGGAATAGCTCGCCGCCATTAGAGATGTGCCCATGAGCGACCCCGATCTGTTTGGCAAAACCCCGCCTCAAGCCGACCTGTTCGCCGATCATCGGCCGGCACCGCGCAAGGTCATGGATTTCCAAGCCGAGGCACGCCGCCGTCTCGAAGCCGCGCTTGCCGAGGTCAAAGCCGCCGAGCAAATGCCGTGGACCCAACGCGAATTGGAAAAATGGCAAATCCTGTTTCCGCAAATGTCGGGGTGGCTACCCGACGAGGAGGCCAATCAATTGTGCTTCGCGTTCGCGCAGGAAGTCGAACGCCTGCGCAAGGCCGCGTAGATTAGACTTTCAAAATAGGATTTCGTCTGCTTGGCTTGCGGTGGCGACTCGTGCGCCTGGCTGTTTGAAATTGTTGGGGAATGGACCGGAGGCTGCCTGCCAATCCGCCCGGAAAAGCCACATGGTCAGTGTGAACATTGGTGAACATTCGTGAACATTCGCTGTCGCCGTCGCCCCGGCCAAGCGCGCCACGCCGCCCAGACAAGGCCGCCATCGACCTGACAAGGAGGAATGCTTAAGTTTACAAAACGCCCCGGAAAAGCCGACGAACTAGGTAACTTTTGTCACTTTAAGGGTTGCGCCGCGCGCGTCGCGAGCGAGCTTATTTGACCAGTTTGTCGACCTTGGCCTGCAGCGAGGCGAGCTCGGCGCGGAGTGCTTCGAGTTCGGTTGCCGGATTGCTGTCGTCGCTCTTCTTCGCCGCCCCGCCCGGCACGAACGCGCGCGCTGATTCCTGGAACATCGCCATGTTGCGCTTGGCCAGGTCGCCGAACATCGCCGCGCCGCCGAACGGGGCCGCGACCGCGTCGCGCATCGCGGCATGATTCTTCTGGAACATGTCCATCGCCGCGTCGAGATATTGCGGCACCGCGGGCTGCATCTGGCCGCCGTAGAGCCCGATCAGCTGGCGCAGGAAATTGACCGGCAACATGGTCGCCCCGTCGCCGCGCGATTCTTCCTCGACGATGATCTGGGTCAGCACCTGGTGGGTGATGTCCTCGCCCGACTTGGCGTCGATCACTTCGAAATCGCGCCCCTCGCGGATCATCGCGCCCAGCCGGTCGAGCGTGATGTAGCTCGAGCTTTCGGTGTCATACAGACGCCGGTTGGCATATTTCTTGATCGTGACCTTGCCCGACGTTTTCACCATGACCCGCTCCTGCTGCAGCCGCGAAGCCTAGCACCCCGCCCGACCGCACTGCAACACGAGTCCATTTCCGCCGCAATCGACCCTGTTGCCCCGACGCCGGACCACCGCTAGATGGGCGCCCAGGCATCCGTAGCTCAGCTGGATAGAGTACTGCCCTCCGAAGGCAGGGGTCACAGGTTCGAATCCTGTCGGGTGCACCATTTCCAGGTCCAGGCAGCAGCTAGGCGCTTGGCCAGCTCTCCACTATTTCGACGAACCGGCTCAGCCACTTATTGGTCTGGTGCCCGTCGACGACCCGGTGATCGATCGTCAGCGTCACATACGCCATCGGCCGGATCAGGATCGCGTCCTGCCCGTCGACCTCGCGCACCACGACGCGTTTCTCCAATTTGCCGACCCCGAGAATCGCCGCCTGCCCCGCGTGGAGGATGATCGGGCTGGCGAGCAGGCTGCCCGACACGCCGTGGTTGGAGATGGTGAAGCTGCCCCCCGACACGTCGCCGCCGGTCAGCTTGCCGTCGCGCGCGCGGCTCGTCAGGTCGCCCAGCGCCGCACCAATCTGCTCGACGCTCAGCGCGCCCGCGTCCTTGACCACCGGCACCACGAGGCCTTTGTCGCCAAGCGCCGTGCCGACCCCGATGTTGATCGTCGGGCCAATCGCGATCCGGTTGCTCTCCCACCGCCCGTTGATCGCCGGCGCCACCGCCATCGCCTCGGCCGCAGCCTTGACCAGGTAAGCGGTGTAACTCAGCTTCACCCCGCGCTCGCCAAGCGCCTTCTTGTGCGCCGCGATCGCCGAGAAATCAGCCTCGAACAATGCGGTGACATGCGGCGCTTCAGATATTGCGCGAACCATATTCTCGGCGATCTTGATCCGCATCCGGTCGTGCGGGATATCGCTGGCCACCGGCGCGTCAGCGACCGCCCGATCGACATCGTCACGCGTAATCCGCCCGTCGCGCCCGGTCCCCGTCAGCCGCGCCGGATCGAGCTTATGGTGGAGGACAGCGCGTTTCACGGACGGGGACAGCCGGTGCTCGCCGCCGGGGTGCTCAGGCGAAGGCCGGAGCGCTGGACGATCGAGCGATGCCGTCTCCGTTGCATCCATGCTGTGCAACGCTCCGGAATTCGCCGGAGCACCATTGGCCTCGATCCGTCCCAACACCGCCCCCGGCACCGCATCCGCATCCGTATCGAGCAAGATTTCGCTCAACACCCCCGCCGCTGGCGAGGGCACTTCCTGGGTGACCTTGTCGGTCTCCAGCTCGACCAACGGATCGTTGACCGCCACCACATCGCCAATCCGCTTGAGCCAGGCACGGACCACCGCCTTGGTCCCCTCCTGCTCATCGGGAACGAGAATCTCGACCGCCATCAGAAACCCATCAGCCGCTCGATCTCGGCGCGAATCCCCGTCACGCTCGGCAGCACATGCTCGAGCAGGCTCGGATGATGCGGGCTCGGGATGTCGGGCATCGTCACCCGCGCCACCGGCGCGTCGAGGTCGAGGAACGCCTCGTCCGCGACCACCGCCGCAATCTCCGCCCCGAACCCGCCGGTGCGCAAATCCTCATGCACGATCAGGCACCGCCGCGTGCGCGACACACTCTCCAGCACCATCTCGCGATCCCACGGCATCAACGTCCGCAAATCGATGACATCGGCACTGATCCCCTCGGCAGCCGCTTCGCACCGCGGCACCATCGCGCCCCACGTCACGATCGTGATCGCGTCGCCCTCACGGGTCTTCTTCGCTTTGCCGAACGGGACGACGAACGCATCCCCCGGCCACGGCCGTCGCGCCCATGCATCGTCGAGCATCGCGCGATGTTCGAAGAACAGCACCGGGTCATGCCCGCGCAAACTCGACCGCAGCAGCCCGACCGCATCCTCGGCATTGCTCGGCACCGCCACTTGCCAGCCCGGATTATGGACGAATTGCACTTCGTTGGTCTGGCTATGCCACGGGTCGCCGCATTTGAAGAACCCGCCGGGAACGCGCAGCACCATCGGCGCGGCAAAACGGTTCGCGGTCCGCCAGCGCATCGTCCCGCAATCGTTGATCTGCTCGGTCGCGGGTTCGGCATATTTACGAAACTGGATCTCGGGCACCGGCAGCAATCCGGCCAGCGCCATCCCCACCGCGCGCCCGACGATCCCCTCCTCGTTGAGCGACGTATCGAACACCCGGTCGATGCCGAACTTGTCCTGCAGCCCAAGCGTCACCGCATGGACTCCGCCCTTGGGCCCGACGTCCTCGCCGAACACCAGCATCTTCGGGTTCGCCGCCAGTTCCTGGTCGAGCACCCGGCGGATCGCGGTCACCATGTTGATCCGCTGGCCCTCCGGCGCGGCAGTTTCGCTAGTCCCGTCGAGGCTCAGCCCAGCCCCGCCGCCAATGTGCGCCGCCTCGCCCTCGAAGAAGACATTGCGCGTCACCCGCTCGGGCGGCGACGGGTCGCGCGCTTCGGCTTCAGCCCGCGCCGCCTCGACTTCATGCGCGACGCTCGCCTCGATCATAGGCCAGTCGAGATCGCCCGCAAACGCCTTGAGCTTGGGCAACGGATCGCGCGCCCACTCCGCCGCGACCTCGGCCTCGCTCTTGTAGGTTTGCGTGTCCTGGAAGCTATGCCCTTCCAGCCGCGGCACCGTCAGCCGGATCAGCGCCGGGCCATGGCCACCCCGAACATGAGCCACCGCCTCGCCGATCAGCGCCGCCGCCTGCGCCGGCTCGGTCCCGTCGCCATTGAAGATCTGCAGGTTGCGGAAGCTGGCTAGGTTGGCGGCAATGTCGCGTCCCGGGGTCTGGTAATCCGATGGCACGGAAATGCCGTAGCCATTGTCCTCGATGTAAAATAGCATTGGCAAGGATTGCGTAGTCGCAATGTTTAGCGCAGCCCAAAATCCGCCGGTCGCACAGCTCGCGTCACCGCCAAGCACCACCCCGATCGACCCGCGCGCCTGCTCGCCAAGCACGCGCTCCTTATACGTCACCGCCTGCGCCCAGCCCGCGGCCGGCGCATATTGCGCCCCGACCCCGCCGCACATCGGCAGCGCATGCGCCCCGCCCGGGTTGGGATAGTTGAACACAACGCCAATATCGCGCCCGTCGGAATAGCCGCCGCCGCGCCCCATCCCCGACCCCAGCGCATCGGCCAGCGGCACGCCGAGCGCGAGCAGCATTGGCCGCGACCGGTAATAACCGCAGGCCGCATCGCCATCGCGGAGCTGCAGTCCGAGCAGCACCTGCGCCATGTCGTGCCCGCGTGCAGAAAATTGGTAGAGTATCTTCTTTTCTGGAACGAGCCGCGTTTCCTCGAGTTCGTCGAGCGCGCGGCTGGTGCTGACGAGCCGCGCTACCGCGCTCCAGTCGACCCCGTCATCTATATTTGGCTTGATCGCCTGGTCGCGCTCGGCCACGTCACTCACTCATCACATCGATGACGGCGGCGACGAACCGGTCGACCGCATCGTCGGCCATCCCGAGGATGTTGAACCGCCCGGTGTCGGCCATGTAGATCGCATGATCCTGCCGCAGTTTGAGCACTTGCGCCGGGCTCACCGGCAGCATCGAGAACATGCCGTTCTGCTCGGCGATATACGCCAAATCGGGGTGCGCACCGGCAATCTTCGCGCGCAGTCGAAGCACCCGCGCGCGCATCGAATCAAGCTCGGTCAGCCAGTCGGCGCGGAGTCCATCATCCTCGAGCACGATCCGCACCACCGCCGCGCCATGATCCGGGGGCATCGACCACATTTCGCGCGCGATCTGCAGCACATGGCCCATCGCCACCTTGCTCGCGGCGAGCGACCCAGTCTTGATGAACAGGCAGCCGACACGGTCGCGATAAACGCCAAAATTCTTGTCGCAGCTTTGCGCCACGATCACTTCGTTGCAGGCGTCGAGCACGCCGCGCAATCCTGCGGCATCCTCTTCAAGTCCGCGACCAAGCCCCTGATACGCAATGTCGATCACCGGGATGATCTCGCGCTCGACGATCGCCGCCGTCACCTCGTCCCATTGCCGCGCATCGAGGTCGGCCCCGGTCGGATTATGGCACCCGCCCTGCAGCAGGATCACGTCGCCCGGCCGCGCCTCGCCGACCGCGGCGATCAGCGCATCGAACCGCAACTTGCGCGCATCGCGGTCGTAATGTTCGTACGTCACGACTTCCAGCCCGGCGCCGACCGCAATCGGCACATGGTTGGGCCAGGTCGGCAATCCGATCAGCACCCGCGCCTCAGGATTGGCCGCCGCAATCAACATCATGCCGAGCGACAGCGCCCCGCAGCCACCCGGCGTCTGAAGCCCCAAAATGCGCTCATCGTCCGCATGCGGCCCAAGCAGGATCGGCGCGATCAATTTGGGGAACGTCACATCGCCCGCACCGCCCAGATAGGCCTTGCTGGTCTGGCGTTCCCACAGCAATTTCTCCGCCGACTTGACGCTGCGCATCACCGGCGTGACCCCGCTGCCGTCCTTATACACCCCGACCCCGACGTCGATCTTCTCGGGGCGGGTATCGGCATTGGCGAGCGCGATCAGCGCGAGCAGGCTGTCGCTCTTCACCGGTTCGAGGTCAGCCAGCCGGCGGTGGCTTGTGGTGGTCAGCATGACCCGACCCTAGCGCAGGATCGGCAGGTCGTCATGCGTCATAATCGATCGCCACGCCGTCCCCCGCCGGGACCGACTGGCAGGTCAATATATAGCCGTCGGCGATTTCCTCGTCGGTCAGTCCGTAATGCGCCGCCATCTCGACCTTGCCGGTGATCACCTTGGCACGACACGTCGCGCACACCCCGGCCTTGCACGCGAATGGCGCTGCCAATCCTGCCCCACGCGCCGAATCGAGGATCGAGCTGCCGTCAAATTCGATCCGCCGGGTCCGCCCGTCGAGCGTCACCGAAATCGACTGGCCCGCGGCTTGCTCCTGGAACGCCGCCAGTTGCGCGGTCATGGCTTCGGACGGCCGGCCGGCGGTGAACCGCTCGATGTGGATCCGCTCACGCACGATTCCGCGCTCGACCAGTACGCTCTCGGCCGCGTCCATCATCGGCCCGGGGCCGCAAATGAACCACGCGGCAATGTCATCGGGCTCGACCACCAGTGCGGTGATCGCCTCGCCGACCCGGCCAGTGTCGAGCATGCCGTTGAACAGGTCGATTTCGCCCTCCTCCTCGGCGAGGAAGTGGAACAGCTCGAACCGTCCCATGTAGCGGTCCTTGAGGTCGGCCAGCGCCTCGAGGAAGATTACCGACTGGCTGTCGCGATTGCCGTAGAATAAGGTGAACCGGCTGTTCGGCTCTTCGCTTAGCGCGGAGCGGATCAGCGACATGATCGGCGTGATGCCCGATCCGCCCGCGATCCCGACATAACGCCGCGCCGCACTCGCATCGAACGGCATGGTGAACGACCCGACCACCCAGTTCGAGAATAGGCCGCCCTTGATCCGCTTGACAGTGACCTTGACCAGCCCCTCGTCAGGCGCGACGCACAACGAATAATTGCGCCGCACTTCCTCGCCGTCGATGTCGGCCTTGAGCGTCAGATGCTGCCCGGCCTTGAACCGGAACGCGTCGGCCAGGTCGTACGGCACGTCAAACCGGATCGACATCGCCTCGTCGGTCTCAGGCACGATCTCCGCCACCCGCAGCACATGAAAATGTTCAGCCATTTACCACTTCGCGTCCGGGTAGGTGCGCGGGATGTGCTGCATCACCGCCAGCAGATGCCCGAGATGCTCGCTATGATGGCCGCGCCGTCCGCCCAGGATCGGACGCTGATCGTCGGGTGGGCCGAGCTTGGCCTCGGCCAGCACGCCCAAGATCGCCGCCTTATACTCGCTCTCGAACCCGCGCGGATCGGGGACGCACTGGCGCGCGATCAATTCTTCCATCACCGCGTCGACTTCGAACAATTCGGGGATGAACCGCCAGCACCAGTCGAGCCCCTCGGCCATCCGCCGCGCGCTCTCATCGGTCCCGTCGCCCAGCCGGATCGTCCAGTCGGCGGCCAATTCGCGATGGTAGGATACCTCCTTGACCGCCTTCGCCGCGAGGCCGGACAGGAACGGATCGGGACTGTCGGCCAGTTCGCGATAGAGCAGATGCTGGTAGGTCGAGAACAGCAATTGCCGCGCGATGGTCCGCGCGAAATCGCCATTGGGCTGCTCGACCAGCCAGCAATTCTTGTAGTCGAGCCCGTCGCGATGGAATGCCAGTTCGTCGCCGTCGTCATTATTGGCCTTGTTGAGCAGATGCGTCGCCTGCCCGATCAGGTCGAGCGCGAGGTTGGCGAGGCTGAGGTCGACTTCCAGCCCCGGCGCATGCCCGCACCATTCGGACAGCCGCTGCCCGAGGATCAGGCTGTCATCCCCCAGCCGTACCAGATAATCGTAATAGGCATCCTCAAGCGGGTAATTGCCCGGCGCAATCGTGCCCTCGTCAAACGCGCCACCATCCGGTGCGTTCTTCGCGTGGCGCACATCCCTGGGTTCGATCACCGGCAGGCTAGGCATCAGATATGCTTCACCACGTCGGGAATGTCGTAGAATGTCGGGTGGCGATAGACCTTGTCCTCGGCCGGCTCGAACAACGGTCCGCTATCCGCCGGATCGCTCGCCACGATTTCGGCGGATTTCACGATCCACAGCGAGACGCCTTCCTGCCGCCGGGTGTAGGTGTCGCGGGCGTGGGCGATCGCGAGCTTCGAGTCAGGAGCATGAACGCTGCCAACGTGGCGATGCGCCATGCCGCCCTTCGAGCGAATGAAGACTTCCCACAATGGCCAGTCATGTCCGCCTCCTCCGGCTTGAGTCACGCCGCCGCCCTCGCCGCGCGCTTGGCCTCGTGCGCCGCGGCGGCGTCGCGCACCCAGGCGCCGTCGTTCCACGCGTCGCGGCGATCCTTCATCCGTTCCTTGGCGACCGGCCCTTCGCCGCGCACCACCGCGTAGAATTCCTCCCAGTCGATCGCGCCGAAATCGTAGCCGCCCTTGGCTTCGTTCCACTTGAGGTCGGGGTCGGGGATCGTCAGCCCGAGATATTCCGCCTGCGGAACCCCGATATCGACGCATTTCTGGCGCAATTCGTCATTGGTCTCGCGCTTGATCCGCCAGCGCATCGAGCGCTCGGTGTTGGGGCTGCTGTCGTCGGGCGGGCCGAACATCATCAGGCTCGGCCACCACCAGCGGTTGAGCGCGTCCTGCGCCATGCGCCGTTGCTCGGGCGTGCCGTTGGCCAGCGCGATCATGATCTCGTAACCTTGGCGCTGATGGAAGCTTTCCTCCTTGCACACGCGGACCATCGCCCGCGCATAGGGGCCATAGGAAGCGCGCTGCAGCGGCACCTGGTTCATGATCGCCGCGCCGTCGACCAGCCAGCCGATCGCCCCGATATCGGCCCAGGTCAGCGTCGGATAATTGAAGATCGTCGAATATTTGGCTTTTCCCGAATGCAGCGCATCGATCATCTGCTCGCGGCTCGTGCCAAGCGTCTCCGCCGCGCAATACAGATACAGCCCGTGCCCCGCCTCGTCCTGCACCTTGGCGAGCAGGATCGCCTTGCGCCGCAGCGACGGCGCGCGCGTGATCCAGTTTCCCTCGGGCAGCATGCCGACAATCTCGCTATGCGCATGCTGCGAAATCTGCCGCACCAAGGTCTTGCGATAGGCCTCGGGCATCCAGTCCTTGGGCTCGATAAATTCGTCTGCGGCCACCCGCGCCTCAAACGCCGCAACCAGCGCCGGATCTTCGGGGGCCTCGATCGAGGCGACATTGTTGGTGAGTTCGGTGGTGTACATAGGGGTAATATAGCGCGTCACCCGCCGCGCTTCAAACGCTTCGCTTGATTAATGACTGGAAGACCTTGCGGCCGCTGCCTGAAAGGGCGGCGGCTTCATTGTGGTTGGCGGGCGGGCGATTGCGCCATAAGGCACGTTTCAGTGCTTGGCGCGTTGGCGGCTCGCATTCGAACTTTCGGGAGTTTCCTACATGGCCGCCACCTCGCTTCGTCCGCTCTCGACCTTCATTGGGATGGCCGCGCTGGTCCTCACCGCGACTTCCGCGCAAGCCGCGCCCGACATCGGCAAGCGCGCCTGCGCCCAGGAAGCGCGGCGGCTGTGCCCCGCGGAAATGCGCTCGTTCAGCCGCAAGCGGGTCGAGGCGTGCATGATCGTCAAGATCGACCAGACCTCCGCCGTCTGTCACGCGACGATGCTCAAGATCAAGGCGCAGCGCGAAGCGGTCGGCAAGCGCTAATTGGAGCAGGCCGGGGACATTTCGCCCGGCGCGGGCCATCGCCCGTGGATCGGGTTCGTCATCATGTGCCTCGGCATGTTCATGGCGGTCCTCGATATCCAGATCGTCGCCACCTCGCTCCCGACGATCCAGAAGTCGCTCGGATTCGCGTCGGACCAAATGGTGTGGGTGCAGACCGCCTATCTCACCGCCGAGATCGTCGCGATCCCGCTGACCGGTTATTTGACCGGCGTGCTTGGCATCCGCTGGCTGTTCGTCGCTGCGGTCACCCTGTTCACCATCGCCTCGGCGGGGTGCGGCCAAAGCCAAAGCTTCGAGGCCCTGATCGCGTGGCGCGTCGTCCAGGGGTTCGCCGGTGGCACGTTGATCCCCGCGGTGTTTTCAGCGGTGTTCCTGCTGTTCCCACCACGCTCACAGGGCCTTGCCACAACCATTGCCGGAGTCGCCGCCGTCCTCGCCCCGACCGTCGGTCCGATCGTCGGCGGCTGGATCACCGAGAGCTGGTCGTGGCACTGGCTGTTCCGAATCAACATCGTCCCCGGGATCTTGGCGGCGGTCGGCGCGGTTTTCGCCTTGCGCGGCAAGCACATGAACGAGCGTTGCCGCCGCTCGTTCGATCCGCTGGCGCTGATCGCGATGGCCGCATCGCTGATCGCGCTCGAGCTCGCCCTGAAGGACGGGCCAACGCTGGGCTGGGGCGTTGCACACGTGGTCGCCTTGCTTGCGACGAGTGTCGCCTGCGGTGCCTATTTCATCAACAAGACTTTGCGCTCGAAGTGGCCGCTGGTCGAACTCACCTGCTTTGCCGATCGCAATTTCACCATCGGCTGCATTTTGAGCTTCATCCTCGGCATCGGGCTGTTCGGGTCGACCTACATGATGCCCTTCTTCCTCGGCTTCGTGCGGGATCATAATTCGCTCCAGATCGGCGAGATCATGCTTGCCACCGGCATCGCCCAGCTCGCCGCCGCTCCCTTGGCGGTGTTCCTCGAACGCAAATATGACGCGCGCTGGCTGACGATGGCCGGCTTCGCCCTGTTCGCGCTCGGCCTGCTGCTCAGCGCCAACCAGACGGCCACGACCGACCGGGCCGAAATGATGCTCCCCCAGATATTGCGCGGCGCCGCGATCATGTTCTGCATTGTCCCGCCGACGCGGATCGCGATGGGCCAATTGTCCGAGCGCCTCGTCGCCGACGGCAGCGGGCTGTTCAACCTGATGCGCAACCTCGGCGGGGCGGTCGGGCTGGCATTGATCGACACCATCATCTTCAGCCGCAGCGCGACCTACGGCGCGGACATCGTTGCCAAATTGCGCGCCGGCGACGTCAACACTGCGGTTTCGATCGGTATTCCGCGCGACGCCTTTCTCGAGCAGGTTGGCCAGCCGCTCGACGAATTCACGCAGGAAATGGTCCAACCATTGGTCAACAAGGCGGCGCTGGTTCACGCCATCAATGACGCTTGGCTGGTGATCGGAATCCTCACCGCGCTCGCCGTGTTGCTGGTGTTCCTGGTCCGCAAATTACGGCCGCAGCAGGATTATTCCGCCGACGAATAAAAAACTACGCGCGCGCCGACCGGGGTCGACACGCGCGCATACCAACAGTGGCCGGGAGAACAGGGAAACGCCCGGCCGCCGCGTGGATTTTTTACGGCATCAACACGCTGTCGATGACGTGGATCACGCCGTTCGACTGCATGACGTTGGCGATGGTGATGTTGGCGGTGCCGCCCTTCGCATCGATAATCTGCCAGCCATGATGACCCTTGCGGAACTTCAGGCTCTCGCCCTGCACCGTCTTGAGCGTCGCGGTGCCACGATGCTTGGCGGCCATGCTGGCGATCTGCCCGGCGGTGATCCGGCCCGGAACGACGTGATAGGTCAGGATCGTGGTCAGCGTGCCCTTGTTCTCGGGCATCACCAGCGTCTCGACGGTGCCGGCGGGAAGCTTGGCGAACGCCGCGTTGGTCGGCGCGAAGACAGTGAACGGACCCTTGCTCGACAAGGTATCGACCAGGCCAGCGGCCTTGACCGCTGCAACCAAGGTCGTGTGATCGCGCGAATTGATCGCGTTCTGGACGATGTTCTTGGTCGAATACATTGCTGCACCACCAACCATCGGATTCTTGGCCGAAACGGCGGCGGGGACAGCGATCACCATTGCGGCGGCGATCAGTGCGAGAGGCTTGTTGGACAACATCGAAAATTCTCCTCGTGCGGCAGGCCCGTCGCGGGCTGCTCGACAGGAGATACGTCGCCGTCCGCGCGGCGGATGCAGCTAGACTTTACTCAGCAATCCCGACGCGATCACGGCGCCGGTCGGCTTACCAGTCGGCGATCCGCCCATTGGCTCGATGGTGATCGCAAGCTTGGTCCCCGGCTCGATTACCGCGCCCATCTTGGCCTCGGCGACATACATGCCTGGCCCGGCCGCCTTGAACGTCCCGAGCGGGATCGGCGGCTGGTCGCCGTGGATGGCCCATAATTGCGCGCTATGTCCGGCCGGAATCGGCATCTCGCCGGGCATTTTAACCATCCCGGCGGCTGCATCGTAGAGCGCCGGCTGGCCATTAGATCCGTCGGCCGCCGCCATCGCCGCAATCATCGGCGCAGCTGCAACTTGCACCGGCGCCACCGGCACCGGCCGGAACGCCACCGCCGTCATCGCCAGCGCCGCCACCGACGCCGCCAGCGCGGCGGGTTTCCACGGATTGCGCGGGCGGATCGCCGCCACCGCCCGGCCGCCGCCGATTCGCGCTTGAACTCTTTCTAACACCCCCCCCGGTGCGTCCCGCTCCCAAACGCCCGCAAACAGCAACCCAAAGTGATCGCGCCATTGCTCGACCTCGCGCGCGAATGCCGGCTCGGCGATCATCCGCCGCAGCGCGCCTGCCCGCTCGTCGCCATCGAGCACGCCCAGCGCCAGCTCGGCGGCGGTCGTGTCTTCGGTCATGGCAGGCTCAGTCGTCACTCAGGCAATCCTTCAATCGTATCAGGCCGCGTCGGACCCAGCTTTTCATCGTTCCCAGCGGAACGCCCTCGCGCTCCGCCAATTCGGCATAGGTCAGCCCGTCGAAGAAAGCGGTGCGGATCGCCCCGCGTTGCTTGTCCTCCAGCTGGTCGAGGCACAGGTGCAACCTGTGGTCCTCCCCACTCGTCACCAATCTATCCTCCGCCGACGGCTCGGGGTCGGCGACGTCGGGCGCATCGTCCAGCGTCACCGCATGCTTGCGCCCCGCCGATCGCCGCCAGTCGATCGCCCGGTTGCGCGCGATCGTCGCCAGCCAGCTGATCGGGCTCGCCCGCCCCGGCTCGAAGGCTCCGGCGCGCCGCCAGATGGTCAGATAGACCTCGCTCAACACATCCTCCGCCGCCTGCCGCTCCCCACAGATACGCAGGCACACGCCAAAAAGCTTCGCCGAGGTCAGTTGGTATAATGTCGCGAAGGCCGCGCGGTCCTCCGCCCCGGTCGCCACCAACGCCTCGACCAGCCGCGTTCGGGCGGCGTCAGTAGCGGGTTGCGGGGGAAGCGGCGCGATCACGAGGGTGGGCTTATGGCGAGAATGCGATCAGTGCAACGTCACCCCGGGCTTGACCCGGGGCCCACCTCCCGTCACCCGCCACGTCGGAGATGGGTCCCGGCTCGGGGTCCGGGATGACGGGAAGAGACGGCATGACCGAACAAACAATCCTGCTGACCATCGACGCCCACGTCGCGCGCATCACCCTCAACCGCCCCGATCGCCTCAACAGCTTCACCAAGGCGATGCATGCCGATATCGCCGCCGCGCTCGACTCCGCCGTCGATGCGCGCGTGATCATCCTGACCGGTGCCGGACGTGGCTTTTGCGCGGGGCAGGACCTCAACGACCGCGCAGTCGCTCCCGGAGAGCCCGTCGATCTCGGCGCAACGGTGGACGAAAGCTGGAACCCGCTGATCCGCCGCCTCGCCACGATGCCCCAGCCGGTCATCGCCCGCGTCAACGGAGTCGCCGCCGGTGCCGGCGCCAATATCGCGCTCGCCTGCGATCTCGTCGTCGCCGCCAGATCCGCCAGGTTCATCCAGAGCTTTGCCGCGCTCGGACTGATCCCCGACAGTGGCGGCAGTTGGCACCTCCCCCGCCTGGTCGGCCAGGCGCGCGCGCTCGGCCTCGCGCTTACCGGCGAGCCGCTACCCGCCGAGAAAGCCGCCGAGTGGGGCCTGATCTGGAAATGCGTCGACGACGATGCGCTCGATGCCGAAGTCGACGCGCTCGCCGCCAAGCTTGCCGCCCTTCCGCCGCTCGGCCTCGCCGCGATCAAGTCAATCATTCGCACCACCGGCGCGCGAACGCTCGACGAGGAACTTGATCTCCAGCGCGACGAAATGCGCCGCCTCGGCTTCACCCACGATTATCGCGAAGGGGTCGCCGCGTTCCTCGAAAAGCGCCCGGCAACATTTACCGGCAACTGACGAAGATCATTCGGCCGCGTAGGTCAGCGTCAATCCCCACCGGTGCATGACCAACGCGCGCGGCTCGATATCGATTTGCACATCAGCAAAATCGATCGTTCCAAGGTCGTTGGGATTGAGGATGAAAGTCTGCGAGTTGCCCTTCGCAAGGTCGATCGTGAAGCGCTGTGAGGTGATCTCGTAGATCGGCAGCGAGAAAGTGATCGACCGCGGCGTTCGCGGTTCATCGCCTGCCAGGCTCCAGCCATAATCCTGGGTGTAACCGGTCACTGGCTCGCCCGCATCGAAGCCGATGGTGAAATCAACCGCGGCGATCCCGCCCCCCGACGGCGCGGTGACGTGAATCACCATTTTCTCTTCGGGGACGGTAACAATCGGCCCTGCTGTAAACACCGCGGGAACCGGTTTGGGAGTTGTCGTCAGGCGAAGCGACTTGCCTTCGGCTCGCCATGTCCCGTGCGACATTTCGTCGAGCGACCCGGCGGCAAGGAAATAGTCGAATGTGCCGTCGGGCTTGAGGATCAGCTCCGATGCCATGTCCGGCCCTTGGTGAAGGCGATAAGCCCCCGCCAGACCCGGCGCCACCGCGGGTCCAGCCGCCGCCGCCGGCCCGGTCAACGCCAGGATTAGAGCGCCTGCCGCAAGGGCCCATGCGCGGAGCAATTGGTGAGGATTGGCTGCAGCCATGAGGCATCTTGCGGCACGCACAGACCTGCGGCAATCCCCGCTGGCCCAAGTCGCCACGACTGGCAGCCCGGCGACCTAGCGCCTGACCTCGCCGCCGGCCAGCGCGGCACCGACCGCGTCGGCGGGCCGCGCCAGGATCGAGTAGACCTGCCCGGCCGCAAACACTGCGGCCGCCGCTGCGAGCGCGGCGGCAAAGCCATATTCCATGATCCGTCCCTGTATCCGGCTGCGCTCGTTGGTCGGCAGCGATGACCGTCCGACGGTGCGACGCTCCGGCGTCGGGCGATCCTTGCGCTGCGCTGCAGATGGCGTTTCACAGACGATCGAGTCGATCGACAGGACATCCTGGCTTTTGACCCCGAAGCGGTGCTGCTTGGTCCACATCACCCGCGCCACGACCAACACTGGGCCACGCCTGATTTCCAGATACGACCCGCGCACCGGCGGCACGCCAGCCTGCATCAGCATCCCGCGCGAAGAGATGTTGAGGATGCAAGCGTCATGCCATGTGGCGCCCGCCTTGATCCGTGCCCTGACCAGCACTTTATGTCGTGGTTCGCGCACCTTCATGCGCCGGAAACTGCGCGTCGCTCTCCCACCAGCCGCTTAAACAAACCGCCAAAATGGAGCCGATTAGAAAACGCTTACAATGGTGGATTTCGTCGCACCCTAAGTCTTTTGCGACCTTTGAGGCTTTACCAGCGCCCGCCAGACCGGCCATGACGGCGCAATGAAGACCGCCGAATTGCTCAATTACGCCCGCGACCAGTGGGTCGCCGGATCTGGCCAGCGTGCCGATATCCCAAGCGCGATCGATGGCAGCATCGTCGCCACCACGGGCTCGGGCGGGATCGACTTTGCTGCAATGCTGCACCACGCCCGCAGCGTCGGCGGCCCGGCGTTGCGCGCCCTCACCTTCCACCAGCGCGCGCGGATCATCAAAGGCCTCGGCCTCGCCATCCTCGCCGCCAAGGAGCCGCTCTACGCGCTCAACGTGGCGACCGGCGCCACCCGCAAGGATGGCTGGATCGATATCGAAGGCGGCGCCGGCACCATGCTCAGTTTCTCCTCCAAGGGCCGCCGCGAGCTACCCGATGCCCACGTCCTGCTCGACGGCGATCTCGAGCCGCTGTCGAAGCGCGGCACCTTCGTCGGCCAGCATATCTACACGCCGCTGCAAGGCGCGGCGGTGCACATCAACGCGTTCAACTTCCCGGTCTGGGGGATGCTCGAGAAGCTCGCCCCGACCCTGCTCGCCGGGATGCCCGCGATCATCAAACCCGCCAGCAGCACCGCCTATTTGTGCGAGGCCGCGTTCCGAGTGATGATCGATACCGGCCTGCTCCCCGATGGCGCGGTGCAGTTGATCGTCGGCGGGGTCGGCGATTTGTTCGATCATCTCGGCGGGCAGGATGTGGTCAGCTTCACCGGCTCGGCCGCGACCGCCGCGAAGCTCAAGTCGCACCCCGTCGTATTGCGCGAGTCGGTCAAGTTCGTCGCCGAGCAGGATAGCCTCAACGCCTCGATCCTCGGCCCCGACGCAGCGCCCGGCACCCCCGAGTTCGACCTGTTCGTGACCGAAGTCGTGACCGAGATGACGGTCAAGGCGGGGCAGAAATGCACCGCGATCCGCCGCGCCATGGCCCCCGCCGAGCATCTCGACGCGCTTCAATCCGCCATCGCGGCGAAGCTTGCCGAAGCCTCGCCACGCATGGGGGCCTTGGTCTCGACCAGCCAGCGCGACGACGTCCGCGGCCAGATCGCCAAGCTCGTCGCCGCCGGCGCGCGGATCGTCTCGGGCGATCCCGACGCAGCGGTCGGCGACCAAGCCGGTGCCTTCATGCCGCCGATCCTGCTCCGTGCCGACGATCCGTGGGCGGCCGATGCGGTCCACGACGTCGAAGCGTTCGGCCCGGTCGCGACGATCATGCCGTACCGCGACCTCGCCGACGCGATCGCGCTCGCCAATCGCGGCATGGGTAGCCTCGCTTTGTCGCTGTTCACTCATTCGCCCGACGCCGCGCGCGAGTTCATCCAGGGCGCCGCCGCGTTCCACGGGCGGATGCTGGTCATCAACCGCGACAATGCTGCCGAATCGACCGGCCACGGCTCGCCGCTACCGGTGCTCGTCCATGGCGGCCCCGGCCGCGCTGGCGGGTCGGAGGAGATGGGCGGGGTGCGCGGGGTCAAGCATTACATGCAGCGCACCGCGATCCAGTCGACCCCGGCGATGATCGCTGCGATCAGCGAGCAATATATCCCTGGCGGCCCCAAACATTTCGTCGACGGCCACCCCTTCACCAAGCGAATGAGCGAACTCCATATCGGCGACACCATGCGCACCGCCAGCCGCACGGTGACGATTCCCGACATCGAGCATTTCGCCGAATTCACCGGCGACAAATTCTATGCCCACATGGACGATGAGGCCGCCAAGGCATCGCCCATCTTCGAAGGCCGCGTGGCGCATGGCTACCTCATCCTGAGCTTTGCCGCCGGACTGTTCGTCTGGCCCGACCCCGGCCCCGTCCTCGCCAATACCGGGCTCGAGAATCTCAAGTTCCTGACCCCGCTCTATCCGGGCGATTCGATGCGGGTCGAGCTCACCGTCCGCTCCAAATCGCTCAAGAGCGAAGTGACCGGCGTGGTCCGCTGGGCGGTCGAAATCTTCAACCAGAAGGATGATCTGGTCGCGACCTACGATCTGCTGACCGAAAACCTGCCCTAGGCTGGAACGGCGAGCGCCCGCGACTCGTTGCACCCCCAACCAATGGGAGAGTTTCAATGAACATTCGCGACCTCATGACCAGCGACGTCCAGACCGTCTCGCCGACCGACACTGCCCAGAAAGCAGCGGGGTTCATGCTTTCGGCTGATACCGGGTCGATCCCGGTGTGCGATGGCGACAAGATCGTCGGCATGATCACCGACCGCGACATTGCCGTGCGCGGCGTCGGCAAGGGTCTTGGCCCCGAGTGCAGCGTGGCCGACCTGATGAGCAAGGATGTGGTCTGCGCCCGCGATACCGATGACGTGCTCGCCATCGCCCAGCAGATGAGCGACAAACAGGTCCGCCGAATGCCGGTGGTCGATGCCGACGACAAATTGGTCGGAATGGTCAGCCTCGGCGACCTCAGCCGTCAGTCGCAGGAAGATGCAGCCAAGACCGCCCTCGACGGCGTTTCGGCCGCCGGCGGCCAGCACGACCAACGTTAGATTGGGCTAAAGCCCCGCGATCGCCTGGTCGACCAGCGCCTTGTCGCTCTTGGCGTCATTGCGTTCGGCGATCAGGCGGCCAGCCGCAGCCGTCGCGGCCTTGGCAGCAACTGCACGGACTTCGTCAATCGCCGCGCGCTCCTCGGCGGCAATCTTGGATTCGGCCATCTGGGTGCGGCGCTCGACCAATGCCTCGGCATCGGTCTTGGCCTTGGCCACGATCGACGCTGATTCTGCGTGGGCGCGGTCGAGCATCGCCTTGGCCTCGCCATCGGCCGCCGCCGACTTGGCCTGATACTCAGCCTTAAGCGCTTCGGCTTCGGCGCGGAGTTGCTTGGCCTCGTCGAGCTGCGCGCGGATCTCGGCGATCTTGCCGTCGAGCGCCTTGGCGACCATCGCTGGCACCTTCTGCCAGATCATGATCGCGAACACCGCGATCATCGCCAGCGCGACCCAGCCACCGGGCGTCAGCCCGAACGCGGTCGGCTCGGCATGTTCGGCCACAGCGCCGATCACCAGCTTAAGCATTGCTCATCACCATCTTAACCGCCGCCGCCGCATCGGCCAGGCTGACCTCAACCTTGGCGACCTTGGCCGCGATATCCTTCGCCAGTTCGGCAGCAACGCCTTCGATGTCTTTGACCGCCGCACTGCGAACACCGCGGATGCGGACTTGCGCTTCGATCAGCCGGGCGTCGATCGATGCATCGACTTCGCCCAGCCTCTTCTCGGTTGTCGTCGCGCTGTCGGCTTTCGCCTTGGCGGTCAGCTTGGCCGATTCGGCGCGGCCGGCGTCGATCCGCTGGCGATACGCTTCCTCGACCGCATCGGCCTCGGTCCGGGCCTGGTCGGCAGCGGCAAGGTCGTTGGCGATCTGGGCATTGCGGTCGTCCATCGTCCGCTCGACCCTGGGCACCATCCCTTTGCCCACCACGAAGTAAATCGCGGAGAGGGTGATCAGCAGCCAGAACCACTGCGAGGAATAAACCAGCGCGAGCTGGGAAAGTTGAGGCATGTCGGGCTCCGTCCGCTGCCCCGCGCCACTGGCACGGGGCGTGTCGGACTTAACGGGCGTAGAGAATGATCATCGCGACGGCGAACGCGATCAGGCCGAGCAATTCGGCGGCCGCGAAGCCGATGTACATCGTCACGCTCTGGCCCGGCGCAGCGGCCGGATTGCGCAGCGCGCCCTGAAGGAACGAGCCGAACACATTGCCAACGCCGGCAGCAGCAACGCCAACGCCAATTGCCGCGAGACCGGCACCGATAACCTGAGCTGAAGCGAGATCCATGATATTACTCCGTTTGAAAAATGTGTGGGACTGGGTGGTTGGAAATTAGTGCAGGTTGACCGCGTCGTTGATGTAGATCGAGGTCAGCAAGGCGAACACGAACGCCTGGATCGCACCGACCAGCAGCTCGAGCGCGCTGACCCCGGTGACGAAGATGAAGCTCAGCACCCCGACCCCGTAGCCAAGCGGACCGCCCGCGTTGAACCCCTGGACGATGAAATTGCCGAACACGTCGAGCAGGATGTGCCCCGCGAACATCGCCACGAACGGACGCAGGCCAAGGCTGAAGGGCCGCACCATGAACGAGATGAACTCGATCGGCGCGATGAACGCCTTGACCAACACCGGCGCGCCCTTGGGCACGAACAAAGAGAAGAAGTGCAGCCCGTGCTTCCAGAAACCGACGCCGAGCACGATCGCGAAGCTGATCACGCTCATGAAGCCGGTGACGGTGAACTGGCTGGTGACGGTGAACGGATGCGCGCCGGGGACGATCCCGAACGGCATCGATCCGATCCAGTTGGCAAACAGGATGAAGACGAACACCGTGAACACCCAAGGAAGGTATTTGCGACCCTCAGGTCCGATCGACGAACTGGTGATGTTCTCGATGAAGCCGGTCAATCCCTCGACTGCCATCTGCCAGCGTCCCGGAACCAGCCGGCGCTGCATCCCGCCGAGCATGAACAAGGTGATTGCGGCGAGCACGACCAGCATCCACAAGGATGAATTGGTGAACGCGAACGGCGAGCCAGTCAGTGCATCGCTGCCAATGGGCGCGATGGTGAACTGGTGCATCGGATCGATTTTAGCCTGCGTGGACACGGAAGAACCCTGTTAAATTCAGTTTGAAAAGCGAAGGATCAGGTACGAAGTTTGGTCATGACCTGGAAACAGGCCGCGATGAACGCCGCGAACATAAGCCCGATGGTGATCCACGGCGTGGTGTGGAGCAATCGGTCGAGGCCATAACCAATGATGATCCCGCCGAGCGGATAGCCGATCATGATCCCGGCTGCCGACTTGGCACCATTGGTGGTTGAAACGCTGGACAGCGGGCCCTTAGTGCGCGCTTCCTCGATCGCACGCGCCTCGGAAATCCGGCGGTCGAGTGATTCCAGACCCGGGTCCTGTGCCGTGCGCGCGTCCTTAAAGTCGTTCGAACCGTTGTTCACGCCGCGAAATTACCTGCTATTGCTCGCCATAGCGAAGCAAAATCATTGAAAAACCGCGAGAAATTCAAGGCTCCTCGGCGGCGCCGTCGCTTTAGGAAGGCTTGGCCCGCAAGTCAACCGCGGCCCCGGTTTACGGGTGGCAATAAGCCGGGATTGCGATCGCCTGCCCCGCCCCGCGCCGCCGCCAGACATTGTCGGCCAGTAAATAGGCTTCGCCCACCGGAACGCCGGAAAGCAATTCGCATCCGACCGCGATTCCGACTTCCCGCGGGCTCGCGCCGCGTTGCCCCGCAAGACCGGTGAACAGCGAGCGGCGGCGGATGTTGACCGCATCGACTTGCACGCGGACTGCGGGTGCGGGCGCTTCTGCAAAGCCAAGATAGCCGTCGTACCGCTCACCGATCTGCCCGGCAGCACGCGCCGCGACAATCGCTGGAGAGGTCTGCGCGGGCAACGGCATTGCGGCAAGCAACGCTGCCCCCGCCAACCACAGTCGCAACTTCACTTCGCGCCGCCCTGCGGCTTGGTCGGGAAGGTATCGGGGTTATTCTTGATCAACGTGTCGACGTCGCGCTGCAGGCGGACCAGCACTTCCTGCTCGATCTTGACGTTGAGGTTGATTTCGATCGGCTTGTCGGGGGTCTTGAGGCTGACGCAGCTTGCCAGCGGAAGCATTGCCAGCGCCGCGAAGGCGGTCTTGATCGGGGCTCGGTTCATGGGCTTCACTCGCTCTTGCTTGTGGGTGTGGTGGAAATCTCGATCTTCTGGTTCACCGGCGTTTGCGTCTGGGTCTGGCTTTCCTCGCGGCGGCGCACTTCAGTGACGACGCCCGGGATCTGGTCGATCGGCACCGGCAGGACGTCGCGGATCACGTTGCGCGGATCGGTGACGCTCTTGGCGGTCGCGATCAGCGAGCGGAACGGCCCCTTGATCGACACATTGAACTTGAACGGCACCTTCTTGACCGCCGAACGAAGCAGGCGTTGGGTGCTGTTGGCCTGGCCCAGCGCGACCTGGTCGACCGTCAGGCGGGTGGCGAATTCGCCTGACAGGTCGCCGTCGAGCCGAACGATCATGCTCCGGTAGCGAAGCGAGCGCAGCGCATCGAACGCGAGGCCGCCGAAGAAGCCGAGGTTCGCGCGGCTGACCACGCCATTATAGGCCAACGTCCCGCCTGGGTCGCGACTGTCGAGCCGGCCACCGACGATCCGCCCGCCATTATCGTCGAAAATCATCGGCAGGACGCCGTCGAACAAGCCGCTGGCGGAAATTTCCTTGAAATCGAGCGTGTCGATGAACGCGTTGGAATCAAACCCGACAACCTCGAACGTCAATCGTTTGGGGGTCGATTTAGCGAAGTTGAGCACCGTCTCCTGAAGGATCAGCTGCCCACCCATGAACGGCCATTCGCCGCGCTCGACCTTGACCAACTGGCTCGACAGGATTTGGAAATGGATTTCGCCATTCTCGACCAGGATACCCGGGTTGATGCTCGCCACGGTGAAGGCCTGGCCGGGCGCGGTCTGCAGTTCGAGTAAATTGGTGAAGTGGATCGTGCCCTTGAGGCCGGTAACCGGCCCGAAGGTCGCAGCGAAATCGGTTCCGTCAGTAGAGAAGTCGCCGGTCGAGGTAACGCTGCCATCACCAAGCCAATTGATCCGGCCCTGCCCCGCGACGTTGCCGTTGACGAGGGCGATCACCCCCTCAGTCAGGCGCGTCAGTTGCTCGGGCTGGATAGCGTTGCCGAACCGGATCCCGGGGACGCCGAGGATCGCCTCGCCGTTGCCCGAAGACAAACGGTGGGTGATTGCCACATTGGTCACCAACGTCCCGCTCGCCGGGTGATGGAGCGATCCGGTCGCCTTGATCAAGTCATTAGCCAGCCGGAAGTGGAGGTCATTGCTGATCAACGGATAGAAACGTGGCGGACCGGCGAGATCGGACACGGTCGATGAGCCGTCGATCGCCAGCGCGCCACCGTGGAAGTTGAACTTGCCAGCGGCATCGCTCAGCTTGACTGGCACGCGCCCGATCAGCGCCGACGCACCGCCGAAATTGCCTGTTGCGCCGCCCTTGGCGAGCATCCCGCTCAGCGTTGCGGCGGTGATCTTGACCGGCGAGCTCGACCGCCCGAGCTGCAGTCCGAGCCCGTTGGCGGCAAAGCGATTGCCGCCGAAAAACCGCGCCTGGGCGGCCGCGAGCGCGAATGGTGATTTTCCCAGCGAACCGCCGAGCCGAAGATCGCGGGTCGCAGCACCGATCGTGACCGGCCCGCTGCCATTCTTGTACAGGATCGCCGGACCGGTAGCGCATAGTGGAACGCTCGCCGCGCCAAGCCGAAGCGAGCCGGCGGTGAGCGACTGGAAGCGCGCGTCGATGCAACCCCGCCCAAAGGCAAAACCGCCGCCCCTGCCGCCGATTGTCCCGCTGATCGGAATGCGCAGACCGCGAACGAACCCGCCCGAGAACGGCCCGTCGAGCACCGCGAGCGTATTGACCGCAGTCGATCCGCCTGGCCCCGCGCCAAAGGTTACCGGCGCCAGTGTCAGCCGCGACGTCCCCACCGCGTAAGGCGCAACCCGCGCCTCGCCGTTCATCGATCCACCCCCGCGCGGCTGGCGGAGCGCGATGTCGGCGCGGGGCAATCCGCCACCGCCCGTCGAGATGTTGCCGTCGATCCGCAATTTGCCGCTCGGCCAATAATAAGTCACGCCGTCGCCGCCCGCCACTTTGACCTGCCCGCCAGTCGCGCCCCGCACGTCGGCGGAGTTGATCCGCACCCCGCCTTCGCCGCGCAAATTGACCATCGTCAAATGGCCGGTGGCGGTGAAGTTGCCGGCAGTGCCGCGAACGGCCGCGGCAATCGCAGCCCCGATCTGCCCGAGCGGCGTACCCTTGGTCGATTCGAGCGGTGCGATTAGCGGCGCGACCATCACTGGCGCGAGCGTCGCGCTGTTAGCGCCATAGTCGGCAGACAAGGCGAGTTCGCCACGCCCGGCCCACAAGCGATACTTGCCGTCGAGTCGCGTCGCATCGGCGAAGATCGCGCCGAGCCGCCCGCGCTGGGCCGAGAGCTTGATCGTCCCCATCGCGTCGCTCGCGCTGCCCTGGAAGCTGATATTGGCGTTGAGATTGGCGAGCCCGTTGTCGCCCGCGCTGAGCGAAGATAGTGAAAGTCGCCCACGGCCATCGAACCGGCTGAACGCCTCGCTGAAACTGCTGTCGAGCTCGAGCCGCGGCAAAACCATCGCCATTCGGCTGGTGGGGCAGACGAATCGGTCGGCAGAAATCGGGCCGGTGACGTGCGGCCGCCGCGCCTCGACGCTGAGCGCGACATTGCCGTGGAGCGCATCGAGTTCGCACGCGCCCGTCACCAGCTTTTGCGCTGCCAACGCCAGGCGGCCCTTGAATCCGCCGGTGAGGTTGCCGGCTCCCTTGACCGCAAAGCCGAAATTGCCGAACGGTGTTTTGAGCGCGATGGCGGTGTCGGCGACATCGACCGATATATCGGGCAATCTAAATGGTTTACCGCTCGGCGGCGGAAGTAATTTGTCGATCTCGCCCCAGCTCACCTTGCCGCTCGGCCGCAATTCGCCGCGCAGCCGGACCCCGCGCGCCGCGATCCGATAGACCTCGACCCCGCCATTCCATAGGATCCGCATCTGGACCCTGGCGTAGCGCGCGGTGAGGTCGGGGTTGGCGGGGTCGCCGATCATCACATCCCGGATGACCTGGTTGTGGAGCCCGATCGACTCGATCTTGTAGGTCGCGCGGACGTTGCGGCGGGCCAGTTCCTGCTCGATGAAATGCTCGGCGAGCGGCCGCCGCTGGGTCCACGCGCCGATCAGCACCGCGACCAACACGCCTAGCGAAATCAGCGAAATCCACAGCAACGGGCTTCGACGACGAACGACAACCGCCCGATCGCCAGCAGGCGCGCGGATGCGGTCGTCTTGGTCGTCGTGCTGCCCGTCCACCATCCCCACCCTAACCAATCGAACACGCAGCCGTTCCGAACCGACGTCCAAACGCCCCGTTGCACGGAGCGGAACATGTTCCTAGCCTGCGCCACGATGGGGGACATTCCAACCGACAGCTCAGGCCATCGCGCCCGCCTCCGCGAACGACTGTTCGACGGTGGCGACAAGGCACTGCTCGATCATGAGCTAGTCGAATATTTGCTGACGCTGGCGATTCCCCGGCGCGACACCAAGGCGCTGGCCAAGCAGCTGATTGCGCGCTTTGGCGGGATCGGCCCGTTGCTCGATGCCGCGCCGCAAGCCTTGCGCGCCGAAGGGCTGAGCGAAGGGACGATCGGCGCGTTGAAGATCGCCGAGGCGACCGCGCTGCGGCTGCTCGAAACCAAGATCGAGGGCCGCCCGATCCTGTCGAGCTGGGATGCGCTCGGCGATTATCTGCAGGCGGCGATGAGCCATTCACCGGTCGAGGAAGTGCGGATCCTGTTCCTCAACGCCAAGAACATGCTGATCGCCAATGAGGCGATGTGGCGCGGCAGCGTCGACGAAGCATCGGTCCATGTCCGTGAGGTCATCGCCCGCGCCATCGCGCTCGGTGCAACCGCGATCATCATCGTCCACAACCACCCGTCGGGTGACCCCAGCCCGAGCCAGCAGGACATTCGCCTGACCCGCGACCTGATCGACGCCGGCCGCCACATGAAGATCGCGGTCCACGACCACGTCATCGTCGCCGCCCAGGGACGATCGAGCATGAAGGCGATGGGGTTAATCTGAAACGCGCAGCAAAAAGGGCCCGGAACCAGCGGTTCCGGACCCTTCCGATGCAAGCTGTTAGTAGCTTACAGCTGGTTCGACACGTTGTTGAACGTGGTGCCCAGCTTGGTACCGATACCCTTCATCGCGGCAATCGCGGCGACGGCAATCAGGGCTGCAATCAGGCCATATTCAATGGCGGTCGCACCCTTGCTGTTATTCATGAGCTTAATGAACTTGCGCATATCTGATCTCCAATTTCGTTTCACATGAGGGTCCACGACCTCAACCCGAATTCGCAGAAAGCGCCGGGCAACTCCCTTTCTGGCGGCAAATCCTTGCGATCATGTTTATGCGCAGCCTTTGCGGGCCGTTAACCACAATCATTTTCTGGCAGCGTCCATTTGCGAGTCGGGGCGGCCCCTGCTAGCCGCCCATCGCATGGTCCCTCGCTATTCCCGCCCCGCCATGACCGCCATCTGGTCATCTGAAAACCGCTACCGCATCTGGTGGGCGATCGAGGTGTTCGCGGCCGAGGCGATGGGCAATATCGGGATGATCCCGGCCGACGACGCCCGCACCATCCGCAAGGCTTACGACGCCGACGTACTCGGCGAGATCGACGTGCCGGCGATCGACGCGATCGAGGCGGTGACCCGGCATGACGTGATAGCGTTCCTCACCTGGGCGGGCGAGAAACTAGGCCCCGAGCGGCGCTGGCTGCACCAGGGGATGACCAGTTCGGATGTGCTCGACACCAGCCTGGCCGTTCAACTGCAACAATCCGCCGATCTGCTGATCGCCGACCTCGAGGCGCTGCTGGCGGTGCTCAAGCGCCGCGCGTTCGAGCATAAATTGACCCCGACCATCGGCCGAAGCCACGGCATTCATGCTGAACCGGTCACCTTTGGGCTGAAGCTGGCGCAGGCTTACGCCGAGTTCGACCGCAACCTGGCGCGATTGAAGGCGGCGCGGGCGGACATCGCGACCTGCGCAATTTCGGGCGCGGTCGGCACCTATGCCAATATCGACCCGGCGATCGAGGCGCATGTCGCAAAGGAGCTTGGGCTGACCCCCGAGCCGACCAGCACGCAGGTCATCCCGCGTGACCGCCACGCGATGTTCTTCGCGGTGCTCGGCGTCATCGCCTCATCGATCGAGCGGCTGGCGATCGAAATCCGCCATCTGCAACGCACCGAAGTGCTCGAGGCCGAGGAATATTTCGCCCCGGGGCAAAAGGGTTCGTCGGCAATGCCGCACAAGCGCAACCCGGTGCTGACCGAGAATTTGACCGGTCTCGCCCGCGTGGTGCGCGCGGCGGTCGTGCCCGCAATGGAGAATGTTGCGCTGTGGCACGAGCGCGACATTTCGCATTCGTCGGTCGAGCGGTTCATTGGCCCCGACGCCTGCATCACGCTCGACTTCGCGCTGGCGCGGCTGACCGGGGTGATCGACAAGCTGTTGATCTACCCCGAGCGGATGCGGCGCAACATGGACCGGATGGGCGGGCTGATCCATTCGCAGCGCGTCCTGCTCGCGCTGACCCAGGCCGGGCTGAGCCGAGAGGACAGCTATTCGTTCGTCCAGCGCAACGCGATGAAGGTGTGGGAGAGCGACGGACAACTGCAGTTGCTCGACCTGCTCAAGGCCGATCCCGAGGTCACCGCGAAACTGTCCGACGCGGCGCTCGAAGGGTTGTTCGATCTCGATTATCATTTCAAGCGGATCGACTTGATTTTCGAGCGCGTGTTCGGGACGTGAGCGATCCGGCTGCGGCAATGATCCAGCCGATCGGCTTCCATCTCGGACTGTCGAGCGAATGGCTGGTAACCGCAGTTTCGGCCAATATCGGCGCGTTTCTCAATACCGATGTCGATACTGCGCTTGGCCAGCCGATTACGACCTTGCTGTCGAACGACACGATCCACGACATCCGCAACCGGATGGCCCTGCTGCGCGGCGACGACGCGGTTGAGCATTTGTTCCAGTTTCCACTTGCGGGGGCGGCACGGCCGTTCGATCTCGCCATCTACCGCAGCGGCAACGGATTTGGCATCGACGTCGAGCCGTGCGACGAACGCAGCTTCGGCGACGCTACCGGGATCCTCGCGGGAATGCTGGCGCGGGTCGCGCCATCCGACGATATCGCGCAATTGTGCCAGCAGGCGAGCAGCCAGCTGCGCGCGCTTACCGGTTTCCAACATGTCGTGATCAGCGCCGGGCAAGAGCATTTGGGCCAGTCGATGCGCGCCGGCCCGGTCCCGATCGACGTCACGATCGCCTGCGCCGATCCTGACATGGTCGTGTTCGATCGCCATGCCGCAGCCGTGCCGGTCTTGGTCGGGGAGACCGGTCGGATGCCGCAGCGGCTAACTCTACGCGCACCGACGGCTAAAGAGGTCGCCATGCTTGCGGCGATGGGTGCAAGCGCTGCTTTGGTCGTCCCGCTCGACCGCAACGGGCAATGCTGGGGCCAGGCGGCTTGCTATCACGGCACACCGCGCCACGTCAGTGCCGAGCGCCGCAATGTCGCGCGCTTGTTCGCGAGCATCATGTCGCTGCGGATCGAAATCGCCGAGCTTCGTCGCGGCGTCTAGCCGCCCGTCCGATCTCGACCTTCGATCCTAGGGGGCCTGGTTGACCTCAACCCAATAGCCGTCCGGGTCCTGAAGATAAATCTGTCTCACTCCGTCAGCCCTTGTCTGAACGACGCGTTGCGCACCCGCGAAATCTCCCCACTGCACGCGATCGGCGTCCAATCCCGCAGTGACCGCCACCAGATCGTTAACCCGAAGCGCCAAGTGAAGCTGGCGTGGTGTCGAGACTGGCGCCGTCCGACCCCCGACTAGATGCAATTCGAATGACCCGGCACGCAGCCAGCGCGTCGTCGAGGTAGTGCTACCCGTCGGCAACCGCTCCAACCCGAAGTGGCGGGTGTAGAATTCTACACTTCGTTCAGGATTGGCGACATGCAGTGAGAGGTGGTTGGCGATGGCCTCGGTCGGCACGTTCGGCGCCGGAGGGGTCACCGGTGCGAGCAGTAGCGCAGCGAAAATTAGTGACATCGTCTCCCCCTAGTCAAAATCCTAACGAGGGACCGTCTTTCACACAAGCGGCGATTAGCCGCCCAGCGTGTCCTTGATGCGCTTGAAGAAGCCCTTGCTGGCGGGGCATTCGTCGCCGGTTTCGGTGCCGCGAAATTGCTCGAGGATCGCTTTCTGCTCCTTCGATAGCTTGGTCGGTGTTTCGACCAGAATGTGGGTCACAAGATCGCCGCGGCCGCGCGCACTGAGCACGCTCATCCCGCCGCCGCGATGGCGCAGCATTTCGCCTGACTGGATGCCGGCCGGTATCTTGATCTCGATCTTTTGACCGTCGATCCCCGGGATATGGATCGCCCCCCCGAGCGCCGCAGTGATGAAACTGATTGGCGCGTCAGCGACCAGATTGGTTGCCTCGCGCTGGAAGATGGCGTGACGCGCCATGTGGACGAATAGATAGAGATCGCCACTCGCCGCGCCGCGAAGTCCCGCCTCGCCTTCGCCCGAGACACGAATCCTGGTGCCTTCATCGACCCCTGCAGGGATATCGACGTGCAGCTTGCGCCGTTTTAGCGCGCGGCCCTCGCCATCACAGGAGCGACACGGGTCGGCGATCACCTGGCCCGAGCCGCCGCAAGTCGGGCACATCCGCTCGACGACGAAGAAGCCCTGGTTAGCGCGGACCTTGCCGGCACCGTTGCAACTAGCGCAGCGCGCGGGCTTGGCATCGCCGCGCGAGCCATGACCGTCGCACGTGTCGCACCGTGCCAATGCCTCGACCTGAATGTCCTTGCCGACGCCGGCAAAGGCTTCCTCGAGCGTCAGCTCAAGATCGTAGCGCAGGTCGGCTCCGCGCGCGGCATTCTGCCGCTGGCCGCGCGGGTCCATGAATTCGCCGAAGATCGACGAGAAGATGTCGGAGAATCCGTCGAACCCGCCAGCCGCGAACGGGTCGCCGCCACCGCCGCCGTTCTGGAACGCGGCATGGCCAAAGCGGTCGTACGCGGCGCGCTTTTGAGGATCCTTGAGCACTTCATAGGCCTGGCTGATGGCCTTGAAATGCGCTTCCTTCTCGGTGCAGCCGCCGTGGCGGTCGGGATGGCATTCCATCGCCTCGCGCCGATATGCGGACTTGATTGCGGCGGCGTCCGCCCCGCGATCGACGCCCAGCAATTCGTAATAATCGGTTTCAGTCACAATCGAACAAACCCCACCCACCCGTTCGGGCTGAGCCTGTCGAAACCCTGTGCTCTTCTCGGTCGAGAAAAATACAGTCCTTCGACAAGCTCAGGACGAAAGGCAACTTGCATTGCCGTTACGCTTTGTTCTCGTCATCGACTTCCGAAAATTCGGCGTCGACCACATCCTCGTCGGCCGGAGCCGTTTCGGCCGTCGCTTCGCCCCCGGCGGCACCGGCATCGGCCGCGCTTGCCGCCTGCTGCTGCTCGTACATCGCCTGGCCAAGCTTCATCGCCGCCTGGGTCAGGGCCTGGGTCTTGGTGTTGATCGTCTCGGTGTCGCCGCCCTCGAGCGCGGTCTTGGCCTCGGCCAGCGCCGTCTCGATTTCGGTCTTCACTTCAGCCGACACCTTGTCGCCATGCTCGGCGAGCTGCTTTTCGGTCGAATGGACCAGGCTTTCGCCCTGGTTCTTCGCCTCGGCAGCGGCCTTGCGGGTCTTGTCTTCCTCGGCGAATTGCTCGGCTTCCTTGACCATCTTTTCGATGTCTTCGTCCTTGAGCCCGCCCGACGCCTGGATCTTGATCTGCTGTTCCTTGCCGGTGCCCTTGTCCTTGGCGTTGACGTTGACGATGCCGTTGGCGTCGATGTCGAAGGTGACCTCGATCTGCGGGACGCCGCGCGGCGCCGGGGGAATGCCGACCAGGTCGAACTGGCCGAGGACCTTATTGTCCGCCGCCATCTCGCGCTCGCCCTGGAAGACGCGGATAGTGACCGCATTCTGGTTATCGTCGGCGGTCGAGAAGGTCTGGCTCTTCTTGGTCGGGATGGTGGTGTTGCGATCGATCATCCGGGTGAACACGCCGCCCAGTGTCTCGATGCCCAGCGACAACGGAGTCACGTCGAGCAGCAGCACGTCCTTGACGTCGCCCTGCAACACACCTGCCTGGATCGCCGCGCCCATGGCGACGACCTCATCGGGATTAACCCCGGTGTGCGGCTCCTTGCCGAAGAATTCCTTCACCACTTCGCGCACTCGCGGCATGCGGGTCATACCGCCGACCAGAACGACCTCATCGATTGCCGAAGCGTCGATCCCGGCGTCCTTGATCGCCTTCTTGCACGGCTCGAGGGTGCGCTTGATCAGATCGTCGACCAGTTTCTCAAGGTCCGAGCGGGTGATCGTCTCGACCAGATGGAGCGGCGTGGTCGCACCGCCTTCCATCCGCGCGGTGATGAACGGCTGGTTGATCTCGGTGGTCTGCGCCGACGAGAGCTCGATCTTGGCCTTCTCGGCGGCTTCCTTGAGCCGCTGGAGCGCGAGGCGATCGGTCTTGAGGTCAATGCCTTCCTTGGCCTTGAACTTGTCGGCCAGGAACTCGACGATCTTGGCGTCGAAATCTTCACCGCCCAAGAAGGTGTCGCCGTTGGTCGACTTCACTTCAAACACGCCGTCGCCAATCTCGAGGATCGAGACGTCGAACGTGCCGCCGCCAAGATCGTAGACCGCGATGGTCTTGCCGTCGTTCTTGTCGAGGCCATAGGCCAACGCCGCAGCAGTCGGCTCATTGATGATGCGAAGCACTTCGAGACCGGCGATTTGCCCGGCGTCCTTGGTCGCCTGGCGCTGGGCGTCGTTGAAGTAAGCCGGGACGGTGATCACCGCCTGGGTGACCGTCTCACCGAGATAGGCCTCGGCGGTTTCCTTCATCTTCTGAAGCGTGAAGGCCGAAACCTGCGACGGGCTGTAATCCTTGCCCCCGGCCTGGACCCACGCGTCGCCATTGGCGCCCTTGACGATCTTGTAGGGCACCAATTCGGTGTCCTTCTTGGTGATCGGGTCGTCGAACCGGCGACCGATCAGCCGCTTGACCGCAAAGATCGTATTGTCGGGGTTGGTCACCGACTGGCGCTTGGCCGGCTGACCGATCAGGCGCTCGCCGTCCTTGGTGAAGGCGACTACCGACGGGGTAGTGCGCGCGCCTTCCGAATTTTCGATCACCTTGGGCTTGCCGCCCTCCATCACTGCAACGCAGCTGTTGGTGGTGCCAAGATCGATCCCGATCACTTTTGCCATATTCATCGCCCTCTAAAAGTCCCGACGGCCGCACCGATTGATGCGCCCGCGTCTTGAATGATTACTGGCGATATAGGGGTGGGTTTTCAGGCGACAAGGGCAGCAGTGCGACCTTACGGCATCGCCATCCCGCCATTCACGTGCAGCGTCTGGCCGGTGACGTAGCCCGCCTCCCTCGACGCGAGGTAGACCACCGCCGCCCCGATGTCCTCCCCGGTGCCCATCGCGCCCGACGGGATCCGCGACAGGATGGCGGCCTGCTGGGCCTCGGTAAGCGCGTCGGTCATCGCCGAGGTCATGAACCCGGGGGCGACGCAATTGGCGGTCACGCCGCGGCTGGCAAGCTCCTGCGCCACCGCCTTGGTCATGCCTTCGAGCCCGGCCTTCGAGGCGACGTAATTGGCCTGCCCCGGATTGCCGGTCTGCCCGACCACCGACGTGATTGAAATGATCCGCCCGAAGCGCGCCTTCATCATCGGCCGCGCCGCGCTGCGCATCAGGCGGAAGGCGGCGGCGAGGTTGATCGCCAGCACCTCGTCAAACTCCTCATCCTTCATCCGCATCAACAGATTGTCGCGCGTCACGCCGGCATTGTTGACGAGAATATCGAGCTTGCCGCCAAGCGCCTCGACCGCGCGGGGCACCAGTTGATCGACCTCGGCCGGATCGCCAAGGTTGCAAACCAGCGCCACATGATGCGCGCCAAGCTCCTGTGCGAACGCCTCGAGCTTAGCCGCGTTCGAACCCGACAAAGCGAGGCGCGCGCCTTGCGACGACAGCGAGTGAGCGATCGAACTTCCCAGTCCGCCCGAAGCTCCAGTGACCAGCGCGGTCATTCCCGACAAATCGAACATCATGCAATCTCCTTCGCCAGCGCTTCGATATCCTCGATCGTCACCAAGCTCGTCACCTTGGCATCGGGGGCGGTGCGCTTGACCATCGGGCCGAGCACTTTGCCACCCAGCTCGACGAACTCCTCGACCCCTGCCGCCGCCATGTTGGCCACGCTCTCCCGCCAGCGGACCATGCCGGTGACCTGCTCGACAAGTTGGTCGCGGATGCGGTCGGGGTCGGCCACGGGTGCCGCAGTGACGTTGGCGTAAAGCGGAACCCCCGGCGCCTTCACATCGGTCCGCCCGAGCGCATCGGCCATGGCGTCGGCTGCGGGTTGCATCAGCGGGCAGTGGAACGGCGCCGAAACGGGCAGCAGGATCGCGCGCTTGGCCCCCATGTCCTTGGCGATCTCGATCGCGCGATCGATCGCCCCTTTGTGGCCCGAGATGACGACCTGGCCCGGATCATTGTCATTGGCGACGGTGCACACTTCACCTTGCGCCGCGGCGTCGGCGATCTTCTGCGCCAGCGCCAGATCGGCCCCGAGCAACGCCGCCATTGCGCCAATGCCGACCGGCACCGCCGCCTGCATCGCGCGCCCACGCAGCTTGAGCAATTTGGCCGTGGTCGGCAGGTCGAACGACCCGGCCGCACACAAAGCCGAATATTCGCCCAGGCTGTGCCCGGCGACGAACTGCGCTGCTTTCTCCAGGCTAACCCCACCCTCGCGGGTCAGTGCGGCGAACACCGCCAACGCATGCGCCATGATCGCCGGCTGGGCATTTTCGGTCAGCTTGAGCTCATCCTCTGGCCCGTCGCGCATCAGGCGAAAGAGGTTCTGGCCAAGCGCCTCGTCGACAGCCTCGAACACGTCGCGCGCGGCGCGGCTCGCCTCGGCCAGCGCGGCTCCCATGCCGACTGCCTGGCTGCCCTGTCCCGGGAAAATAAAGGCGCGCATTGATGCTCCTGTTGCTCTAGCGTTCGCCGCGCGGACTAGGCCGCTCGCGCTTCCGTGCCAAGCCTTTCGGGGGATCAATGACTGAAGGAACCAACCAGCGGATGCTGGGGCCGTGGATGACCTTGTCACTGGTCATCGGCAGCATCATCGGCACCGGGATTTTCCTGCTGCCCGTCGCGCTCGCGCCATTGGGGGCGAGCGTTCCGATCGGCTGGCTGGTGAGCGGCATCGGGGTGATGGCGATTGCGTATTGCGCCTCGCGGATCGTCAGTCCCGAAGGCGGCGGGCTCCAAGCCTATGTCGAACAAGAGCTTGGGATGACGGTAGGATTCCTCGTCACCTGGATGACGTGGTGCGCGACGTGGATCGGAACCCCGGCCGTCGGACTAGCCGTTGCGACCTCGTCCGCCCGGATATTCCCGGCTCTTGGCGGTCACGACTTGTTGATCGCCTTTGGCTCGATGCTGGTCATTCTCGCGCTCAACTTGCGCGGCGTCCGGGTGGTCGGTGAATTCACCTTGGTAACGGTGCTGATCCGCCTGTTCCCGCTCCTCGCGGTGATCACGATCGCGGCCCTGCTATTTGTGCAAGGTCAGCCGATACAGGCGATCGACCAGCCGCCGGCAACGCTCGGCAATGTCGCAACCGCGGCGGCCTTGTGCCTGTTCGCGCTGACCGGGTTCGAATTTGCGCTCTCGCCGGTCGGCAAGATCCGCAATCCGGAGCGCAACCTTGTGCGCGGGCTGCTGGTCGGGGTCGTGCTGGTGGCGATCATCTACCTTGCGACGACGGTGTCGCTCAGCCTGATCGTCCCGAATAGCGAGATCGCCAAATCCAGCGCGCCCTTTGCCAATGCCATCGCGGCGCATTGGGGCGAAGGGGCGGCAATGGCAGCCGCCGGTGCGATCGCGATCAGTGCTATCGGGGCGCTCATTCCGGCGACGCTGGCGGTGGGTGAGACGCTGTACTCGATGGCCTTGCGCGGCGATGTGCCGCGCGCGTTCACCAGCACCAATCGCTATAACGCGCCCTACCTTGCGCTGATCGTCGGCGTTGGACTGTCGTCTTCATTGCTGTTGCTCAACGCCAGCAAGGGGACGGCCGGACTGTTTATCTTCATCACCCTGCTCGCGTCGGATGCGGTGCTCTACCTCTATGCCGCCGCGACCATCGCCGCAGCGATCAAAGATCGTCGGGCGACCACGACGCTCGCCGCGACAATCGGCATCGCTTTCGTCCTGTTTGCTTTTTACGGATCGGGCGCAAAGTCGTTCCTGATGTCGTTCGGGTTGGTCATCACGGGGGTGCTGGTCCACCTGCTCAAGCGCGCGCGCCGCTCCAGCCCGGTGCTGGCGACCGATCCAGCCGTGCCTCGGGAATAAACCCGCGTAGTTTCTGCGCGAACGACCGCAGGCAAACCTCGCTGGTGCCAAGCGGGCCGGCGACGTAGCTGGCCGATCCCATTCCGGCCTGTACCCGAGCGATCAGCTCGGTGTCTTCGTCGTTGACCCGCCGATTGATCCGCCAGTTGAGGTATCGCGCCGCTTTCATCTCGCGACGCGCATCAGGCAGCGCGTAACTGATCTCGCGGATCACCGTCTCGGTCGCGCTGACCGGGATGAACTGCATGAAATCGACTTGATCAGGATAAATGTCGAACGCGACGTTGGGGAACAGCTTGTAATATAGCCACTTCTTGCGGTGCGTCTGCGGAAGGTGCGTCGCCTCGGGCAGGAAGCGCTGATAGGCCCGCTCGCTGACATTGTCCGAAATGTCGTCGCGAAGCTCGCCCTCCATCCGGTCGACCTCGTCGCGCGCCTCGATCTTGTATGACCGCCCGAACAAGCGGCTCAACCCCGGATGGCCGATCGGGATATGCAGCCCGTCCGAATAATTGTCGGCAATCGTCTTCCAGTTGAGCGCGCGCGATCGGCTGGTCACCCGCCCGATCGCCCGCAATTCCTCGAACCGGTAGGGCGCGACCTCGGCTTCATAGGGTTCCATCATCTCGGCCACCGAGGGCGCGCCAGGCTCAAGCGTCACGAACAAAAAGCCGTGCCACCGTTCCAACGCGACCGGAGCCAGCCCAAGCTGCGCCGGATCGAGCCCCGGATATTCTGCGCGATGCGGCACCCCGACCAGGTCGCCCGCCCGGCTATATGACCAGGCGTGATACGGGCATGTCAGCACCTTGGCGCACCCGCCGGTCCCGTCGACCAACCGCGATCCACGATGGCGACAGACATTGGCGAAAGCGCGCGCCCGACCATCGTCCCCGCGAATCACGATCACGCTCTCGCCAAGATACTCAAAGCTCCGCCAATCGCCGGGCGCGGCAATCTCACTCTCGTGGCAAACCACCTGCGGCGCGGCGCGAAGAAATGCCGACTTCTCCGCTTCGAGGAATTCGGGATCGTGATATAACCAGCCCGGCAGGCTCATCCCGTCGAGCGGATCGGCTGCCGGAGCCGCGTGAAGCTGTGTCGCCATGGCCGGGACTTGCCATTTCCGTCGTCATGCGGCAATGGGCCGCGAGCCGTCGGGTTCGCCCGGCCGCTTTACCTCGAACGAAAGCCGGAGGGGCGCTCGCACGGTGCGGCGTCAGCAATCGGCCAACATAGGTGCATGTAACATGCCGCTTTACGAGCATGTTTTCCTTGCGCGTCAGGATCTGGCCCAGGCCCAGGTCGACGCGATTTCGGAAAACGCTACCAAGATCCTCACCGACAATGGTGGGAAGGTCGTCAAGGCCGAAACGTGGGGCCTCAAGAGCCTCGCCTACCGCATCGCCAAGAACCGCAAGGCGCATTACGTCATGCTCGAAATCGACGCCCCTGCGGCGGCGGTGGCCGAGCTCGAGCGCCAGACCGGGATCAGCGAAGACATCATCCGTTATATGACCATCCGCGTCGACGCCCATGAAGATGGCCCGTCGGCGATGATGCGTCGTTCCGAGCGCAGCGATCGCGACCGCGGCGACCGCGGCGATCGTGGACCGCGCCCGGACCGCGGCGACCGTCCCGATCGCGGTGATCGCCCCGACCGCGGCCCGCGCCGCGACGAAGAAGTGGAGGCTTAACCCATGGCACGAGCATTTTTCCGCCGCCGCAAGAGCTGCCCGTTCTCGGGCAAGGATGCGCCCGTCATCGATTACAAGGACGTCCGCCTGCTTCAGGGCTTCGTCTCCGAGCGGGGCAAGATCGTCCCCAGCCGCATCACCGCGGTATCCACCAAGAAGCAGCGCGAGCTGGCCAAGGCGATCAAACGCGCCCGCCACATCGGCCTGCTTCCGTACATCGTTAAGTAGGGAGTAGGACCATGGACGTAATCCTGCTCGAACGCGTCGAGAAGCTTGGCCAGATCGGTGATGTCGTCACCGTGAAGAATGGTTTCGCGCGCAATTTCCTGCTGCCGAACAAGAAGGCGCTTCGGGCCAACGAAGCCAACCGTAAATTGTTCGAGGTCAATCGCACCAAGATCGAATCCGACAACGCATCGCGTCGGACCGATGCCGAAGGAGCCAAGACTGGCGTCGACGGCAAGACCGTGCAGCTGATCCGCCAGGCATCGAACACCGGCCAATTGTACGGCTCGGTTTCGGCGCGTGACATTGTCGAGGCATTGGATGCCGACGGCGCCAAAGTGACCAAGAGCCAGATCGTGCTCGACCGCCCGATCAAGGCGATCGGCATGCATGAGGTTCGCGTCGTCCTCCACCCGGAGGTCACCGCCAACGTCAAGGTCAACGTCGCCCGCAGCCCCGAGGAAGCCGACCTGCAAGCCCAGGGCGTCGACGTCATGGCGCAGATGTTCGAGCGCGACACCGCGAGCTTCACCGAGGAGTTCGACCCCAATGCCGAGCCGGGCGAATTGCCCAAGGAAGATGGCGACGACGCCGCTCCCGCAGCTCCGGCCAAGGCAGACGCCGACGGCGAGGCTGAGGCTGAAGCTCCGGTCGAGGACGAGTCGACGACCGACGCGTAACCGCTTTGATCGACCAACCAAGCAGCGGTCGCTGGGCGAGAGTCCGGCGGCCGTTTGCATTTGCGCCGAGCGGTTGGTCGCATCACGGAACAGCACGTCACTCCGACAGTTTGATCCTTGTCGAGCGAGGGGCTGACGAGAAGGTGTGTAATGAGCGAACAGAACAACCAGAATAGCGTTGGGCAGTCGGGCCTCGACCAGGAAACCGAACTCCGCAACAGCGAGAACGAAACCGGCGAGCAGGCCCAGCAGCAGCCGCAAGCCGGCCATCAGCAGCAGCCCGTCGGCCAGTCCGACACACTGACCAAACCGCAGGACAATTTCGCCGCCGACAAGCAGGGCAGCGAAGGCGGTTCGGGGTTCGTCGGATCGTCCGACGACAAGTCGAGCGACTATCTCACCAAGGGCGAAAAGCCTGAGTTCGCTCCGGAAGGCCAGGGCGCGAGCAACGCCGGCAGTGCCGACATCGAAACGGGCCACTCGGCCAACATCGATTCGACCCTCGACGATGGTGCCGACACCAGCCGCTAAGCTGGCCAATCACTAACCAGCGCCGCGCTTCCACCCCGAGGCGCGGCGTTTTGTTAGGCGGCCGCGGGGGTGAGCATCTTGGTTTCGCGGGCAATGTTGGCGGCGAAGCTGGGCCGCGACAGGATCGCCTGGGTGTAGGAGATCGTCCTCGGATAGCGCGCTGGATCGATCGCCAGGTTCATGTGGCCGAAGTTCGCAAACGGACTGGCGACCGATAGATCGGCCAACGTCAGCCGATCGCCGACGAGGTAGCCGCTGTCGGGGATCACGCTTTCCAGATAATCGAGCAAGGCCGGAAGGTCGTCGCGCTCTGCCGCGTCCGCCGCGGCAAGGTCGCCTTCACGGCCGAGGAAGCGCGGTGCGACGACGCGGTTGAAGAACATCTTGGCCCCGCAGGCGAACAATATGGTGTCCGACCATTCATCGAACCACACCACCTTGCCGCGCTCCTGCGGGTCGCTCGGGATTAGCGGCGGATCAGGATATTTGGCCTCGAGATAATGGATGATCGCCGACGAATCGGCGAGCGCATAGTCGCCATCGACCAAGGCCGGCATCTTGCCGAACGGGCTGGCCGCGCGGAAATCGGGATTGGGATCGTTGATCCCAACCGGCCTGATCTCGATGTCGATGCCCTTCTCGCTGCAATAAGCCGCAACTTTGCGCACGAATGGCGAAATTGTCGTGCCATATAGAATCATTATCCTGTCCCCTGCTTCGCGGCGAATGTTCACAAATGTTCGCACTCACCATGAGGGCGTCCATTCGACTTATCGGATGCGATAGTAATCCGCCACGCGGTCAAGCGCGAGGGTCAGCACCAATTTTCCCGCACGCGCCGGCCAGCCAAGCGCGGTCTCGGCATCGCGCATCCCCTCGCCCGCGCACACGATCCGCCACAAGATGTCGGCCAGCCCGGGCCCGGCGGCGTCGATCGCCTTGGCGAAACGCGCCTTGGCGTCGATCTGCGCCCCGCTGAGGTCGGGCGCGAGTCCCGCCCCGCCGCGACCGCGCGCGACGGGCGCGGCGTCCCACGCCATCGTCACCCGCTGCGACAATAAGCCGCGCTCATAATCGAGCCGCAGCCGCTCGCCCGCGTCATACTGGCGCTGGGTGAGATGGCCGCGTGCGAACAGCCAGCCGAGGGGCGATTCGGCGAGGTTGACGGTCACCGATCGCGCGGGCCGCGCCCTGGTCACGGCATTGGCCGGGGTGTCGCGATCGCGCGGATCGAGGGTGCGTTCGCTAAGCAGGCGGCGATTTGAATGCATGCGTGTCTCCAATACTCCGAGTCGTTTTCATCTTGCCACAACGGCAAATCTGTAGGACAGCAAAAAACCACATGGGTTCGCTCGGAGTTTGACAATGATCACCAGCATCCGCGAAGTTCGCCGCGCCAAGAAGATGACCCTCGACGATGTCGCCAAGGCCTGCGTGCCGCCGACCACGCCGCAAACCGTCGGTCGGCTGGAGACCGGGACGCGCACCGTATCGGTCGGCTGGCTCAACCGCATCGCCGCCGCACTGGGGGTCGACGCCGCCGATCTGGTGACCAACCCCGACAGCAACGAGATCAAGGTGGTCGCGATCCTCGGCGCCAACGGCCAGGTCAACGCGCCGCGCAAGGCGACGTTGGTGGTCCCGCCCAAGCCCGCCGCGGGGCTGGTCGGGCTGACGGTTGCGGCAAGCGTCGGCGATTATCGCGCCGGCGACGAAATCTGGTGCGAACCGCTTGCGCCCGACGCCTACGGCCGCGCGCTCAACCGCGACGTCATCGTTCCGCGCCCGGCGGGGCGGTTTTTGTTCGGGCGGCTGATCGGGCGGGAGGACGGGCGGTTGCAACTTCTGCCCCCGGGCGCTGGCGGGCGGCAGCAAGTGGTGACCGATCCGCCGTGGGTGGCGATGGCGGTGAAGTTGGTGCGGAGTTTGTAGGGGGGGGCTGATTCATGCCAAGCAAACCCGATCTGCTGATCGCTGTTTTGGCCGCTTTGGTTGGGGGCACCGCCTACGCTAAGCCAATGGGATGTCATTGGATCGACGGACGGCTAACGCTTGGAAACGGTACACCTGCTATCCGCATTTGGCCGCGAGGCACTCACCGGCTGCTTGGTGTTACGACCGCCGATAGTAAGCCGGAATCTCGCAAAGCCTTACCCGCTGCTCTGTGGACGTTCCTTCATCACAACCGAACAACCCGCGTTTGGGGTTCATTCAAGGTCTGTCCGATTGCTGCGGACCGCCGAGGTTGGATGCGGCCCGTAACTGTAATCGCTGTTCGTAACCTAGAGCTTCAATCCTAACGTCCTGCTTCGTTCAGATTCTCTTTTTCGCCACGTCGCCCCTCCGTCGGCTGCGCCGACACCTCCCCCTAAGGAGGGGGAGGGGCTAAGAGTTACTAGCCCCTTCCCCAGCGCTTCCTGGGGGAGGTGTCAGCGCTTGCTGACGGAGGGGGCATGGAGCGCGATCCAGTCGGCCACCGCGTCTGGGTCGGCGAGAACGTCGGTGGCCGGCACCCTGATCACCGTGATGCCAAGCTGTTCGAGCCAATGGTCGCGGCGCTCATCGGCGGCGACACTGTGGTCGTGCTGGCGACCGTCGACTTCGACGCACAGCTTCGCCGAAGGACAGTAGAAGTCGAGTATGTACGGGCCGACGGGATGTTGCTGGCGAAAGCGCAGGCCGCGCTGCTTGCGGCGGATCGCGGCCCACAGCAGCCGCTCGGGCTTGGTCGGATTGCGGCGGAGCCCGCGCGCGCGATCGAGCGTGGTTTTGTCGCCGCCGTTGCGCATTGACCGAAGTGCCCTCTCCGTCAGCCTGCGGCTGACACCTCCCTCCGCCGACATTCCAACGATACGAAGACGCATCGTTGAAGCCTTGAAGTCGGCTCCGCCCCAAAAAAGGGGGAGGGGCGATTCGGCTAGGTGAGCATAGCTGGACGTGCCCCCTCCGTCAGCTGCGCTGACACCTCCCCCAAAACTGGGGGAGGGGCTAGGTCTGTTCACCCCTCCCCCAGCCTTCCTGGGGGAGGGGTCAGCGCTTGCTGACGGAGGGGGCCTGGAGTGCGATCCAGTCCGCGACGGCGTCGGGAATTTTAGTCTCACCTCGGGCTTGATCCGAGGCCTGTCTCCCGAGTGCGCAATCCGAGAAATGGGTGCCGGATCAAGTCCGGCATGACGAATTCCCCGGTTCTCCGCGTCTCTGCGTCTCTGCGTCTCTGCGTCTGTGCGCGAATCCACCCCCCCTGCTAACTTCGCGAATTTTCGGGGATACCAACCCACGATCAGCCGTTAAGATCGCGCCAACCGATTAGGGGATACCGATGTTCAAGAGCCTGCTTTTCGCCGCCGTCCTGCTGGCCTCGCCGGCCATCGCCGCGCCGAGCATCACTGGCGACTGGACCAATCCCAACCGCAGCGTGACCGTACACATCGCGCCATGCGGCGGCGGGAGCTTGTGCGGGCGGGTGGTGCGCGCGTCGGGCGAAGCCAAGGCAAAGGCGGCGGCGGGCGGGACGCCGCGGCTGGTCGGCACCGTGATAATGAGCAACCTGACGCCGGCGGGCGCGGGCAGTTGGAAGGGCACTTTCTTCGTCCCAGATCACAATGTTCGGGCCGACGGGACGCTCCGCCAGATCAACGCGAGCAATATCGAGATCGAGGGCTGCGCGGTGGCCGGAATGCTGTGCAAATCGCAGCGCTGGGCGCGGACTGGCGGCGGTGCGAACGCGCGCCGAATTGCTGGACATTAGGTTTGATGCAGGAGGCGGACAGATGATCGACCCTGGCCGGATGACACGCGTGGTCGTCGTGCTTGGGTTGGTCGTGGCCGCCCCCGCCGCGGCGCGGGAATGGCACCGTGTTACGAAGGCCAATTATGGCGAGTTCAGCGTCGACTTGAAGGGTGCGACCTGGACCAAAAGGGTGGTGACGTACCAGACGCTCTACCAGATCGCGCACCCGCGCGGGCGGCTCGACCATACGATCAGCACGTCCAAAATCGACTGCTAGACGCGGCGGCGCACCGGGGTCTACGCGACCGAATATTCTCGCGACGGCAAGAAGCATGGCGGGTCGATCGACAGCGGTTGGCGGCCGATCTATCCGGGGTCGGCCAGCGACCAGATCCGCCACATGCTGTGCGGCGCCGACTGAGCGACGGGTCTTGCCCGATCGAGCGGCGCATGGCATCGGCGCGACACCGCGATTGCGCGGGCGCTTAGCTCAGTTGGTAGAGCGCTTCCTTTACACGGAAGATGTCGGCGGTTCGAGCCCGTCAGCGCCCACCAGGTTTGCGGAAACAGCGAATGTCCGGGGGACATTTGCCCGCAAACCTCCGAAGCGAAGCGAAGGCGCGGGAGCAGCCTGAAAGAACCCCTCCGTCAGCCCCGGATCAAGTCCGGGGCGGCGATGATCGGGTGAAACTGCCCCCGGCAGTTTCAGTCATGTCCGGGGGACATGACGACCCGGCCATCCCCCAAGGGGGAGGAGCCAGATCAGGCAGCCGCGCCCAACTCGCCGAAGTAACGGCGCATGGCTTCGCTGGCGCCGGGCGAGAGCTCGACGAACACGCGGCGGCCGTCATGCGGATCGGCGCGGCGCAGGAACAGGCCGGCGTCGGTCATCGACTTGATCCAGCGCAGCGCGGTGGTGGCGGGGACGGCGGCGGCGATGCACAAGGAGCTGACCGGAACGCGGTGCTGAGCGAGCTCGGCCTGGAGCAAATCGAGCAGCATGTCCCACGCCGGATCGGCGAAGAGTTCCTCCGCGAAGAAGCGCGAACGCAGCCGCCGCGCGCGGATCACCGAACGAACGATGTCGACGCTTAGCGGCGGGACTTCCCTGGTCGGCTCGATGAGGCGAAGCGCCGGGGGACCGCCCTCGTCGGGGGTGGCGGACAGCCGCGCGAGAGTCTCGGCGATGCGGCCCATTTCATCGGACAATTGGCGCAGGCGAACCGCATTGTCGCGGCCGACATCGCTGACCCGAGAGGGGCGGGCGACGTTGGCCAAAGCGACCGATAGCGCCCCCGCGCGCTGGATATCATCGGCGTCGATCAGGATTTGCGCAGGCGATTGGTCGAACCGCGCGAACAGCAGGTCGATCATTGAAGGCGGCGCGCTGGCGACCACCGACGCCTCACCGCTTTCGGCAATCCGCGCCAGCCGATCGAGCAAGGCGTCGGACGGGATGCCCGCCGCCTCGTCGCATTCGATCCACACCATCCCGAACGCGAGCTGAGCATCGAGGCGATCGCCCGCGGTGGCGAAATCGCTTTGCCCCGCGAGGCGGACCCCGGCGGCGGCGAACAGGTCGCCGGTGCGGCGCATGGCGTCGGCATCGCTGCCAAACAGCAAGGCGGGCTTGGCGGGGGTATAAGGCGTATCGGTGCCGTAAGCGGCTTGATCGGTTCCGGTCATAATTCTTCACCTAGACGAAAAGTAGAACCGAGCAGGTGGTTATAGGCACCGATCCGGCGCCAAGTCTGCGCAAATCTACTCAGCATCGGACGCAATATAACGCGAAATTAATGGCGGCTCTGGTAGGGGTTGCTCCCGCCCCCGCTCAAACCGAGTATTGCGTTGATGACCAACCTCGACCCCTGTCTTGCGGGATGCGATCGTGCCCTTGCCGAAGCCGAACGCCTGCTCGCGGTGCTTGCCGCGACGGATGGCGACGAAGCGGCGTTGACCCCCGTCCAGACCACGATTGCCCGGCTGAGACGCGAGGTCGATCGCCTGCGCGGGCTAAAGGTCTCTCCAGCGCGAAGAGAATTTAGTCCATTTCGGACGCAGTTGACCGGCGGGAAATCGCCCTGGCCATCGATTGTCGTGCCGACTGCGGACCCGGTTTAAGCGGTAAAATCCTCGAGCCACGGGGCGATTGGTGGCGCGGCCCAGCCTGCGGTGGCGCAGAAGCCGCGATTGAGGAAGGCGGGTTTGCCATAACCGAGCGGTGCGCCGTCAGGACCATCGACCCGGCCACCGGCGGCGAGCAGGATGGCGTGACCGGCGGCGGTATCCCACTCGCTGGTCGGGGACAGGCGCGGGTAGATGTCGGCGCGGCCCTCGGCGACGATGCAGAATTTCAGGCTGCTGCCGATCGAGACGAAGTCGCATTCGCCGACCGCATCGCACAGATAGTCGACGGTCGATTGGGTGAGATGGGACTTGGAGGCTACGGCATCGAGCTTGTCAGGGCGGGGGCGAGTACGGATGGCGGTGCGTGTGCCATCGGCTTCGACGAAGGCAGTGGCGCCCATTAGCCCGCCCCACAGGCGGTCGATCGCGGGTTGGTAGACCACGCCGAGCACTGGCACCCCGCGCTCGATGAGCCCGATGTTGACGGTATAATCATCGCCGCCGCGAACGAACTCCTTAGTGCCGTCGAGCGGGTCGACCAGGAAATAGGTGTCGCCATGCGCGGGGATGCGGCCCTCGGCGACTTCCTCCTCGGCGATCACCGGAACGCCCGGCGCGGCGGCTGCGAGCGCGGCGAGGATGATCGCTTCGGCGGCGCGGTCGCAGATGGTGACGGGGGACAGGTCCGACTTGGTCTCGACCTCATAGCCCGCGGCGACCAGCTTCAATATCTCCGCCCCGGCGGCGCGCGCGGCGATGACGCAGGCGGTGAGAAGGTCGGTCCCTGCGAGAGTCATTTGCTGAAGCGCTCCACCCGATCCTGCCCGGCCGCGTCCTAGCGCGGCGCCATCCTGATCCCGCCGTCCAAGCGGATGCTTTCGGCGTTGAGGTAACTGTTCTCAACGATGAACACCGCCAGCCGGGCATATTCCTCCGCGGTGCCGAGGCGCTTGGGGAACGGCACCTGCGCGGCGAGCGCGTCCTGCACCTGGGGCGGCATCATCGCCATCATCGGGGTCTTGAAGATGCCCGGCAGGATGGTGTTGACGCGCACCCCGTCGTTCATCAGGTCGCGCGCGATCGGCAGCGCCATGGCCACCACCCCGCCCTTCGACGCGGAGTAAGCCGCCTGGCCAATCTGGCCGTCTTCCGCAGCCACCGACGCAGTGTTGATGATCACCCCGCGCTCGCCCTCGTCACCCACCGTGTCGAGCGCGACCATGCCGTAGGCAGATCGGCTAATGCAGCGGAAGGTGCCGACCAAATTGATCCCGATCGCCAGCTCGAACTGGTTCATCGGGTACAGCTTGGGCTCCTTGGTCTCCTTGTCGCGGCCGACGGTCTTGACCGCGTTGGCGACCCCGGCGCAATTGACCAGGATGCGTTCCTGGCCGTGCGCGGCGCGGGCTTTCTCGAACGCCGCGGCGACCTTGTCGTCGCTCATCACGTCGACTTCGCAGAAGATCCCGCCGATTTCCGCTGCGATCTTCTCGCCCTTGTCGGCGTCGCGATCGAACACCGCGACCTTGGCGCCCTTGGCCGCCAGCGCCCGCGCAGTGGCCTCGCCCAGCCCCGACGCGCCGCCGGTGACGACTGCTGCTGTTCCGTCGATTTTCATTCAAACTCTCCCATCAATTCCCGCGTCAGCGGCAGTCCAATTGTTTTCACGCAAAGGCGCAAAGGCGCAAAAGGCCATTCTCCTTCGCGCCTTTGCGCCTTTGCGTGAATCATTCTTCGCTCTTCTCGATCCGCGCCAGCACAGCATCGACCTGCACCTGCGCGCCCTGGCTCGTGTTGAGCTCCGCCACCACCCCGTCGAACGGCGCGACGAGGCCATGCTCCATCTTCATCGCCTCGAGCGTGAGCAGGCGCTGGCCCTTGGTGACGGTATCGCCAGCCGCGACGTCCACGGCCGTGACCTTGCCGGGCATGGGGGCGATGATCGCGCCGTCACCGGCGGCCGCGCCAATGCTACCTCGAGGCTCTGCCCAATCGATCGAACGAGTGTTGCCCTCGATCGTAACGAGTTGCGCCGTGGCGCTGTCTGTCTCCACATATCCAACTTCGTACGAGCCTGCCGTGGTAGGACTAAAACTGAAGTCTGTCGGTTGGCCGTCCACTGCTGCGACAAACTGAGTCCTGCGACTCTGATTCATCCGAAATCCGAACAATGCTTCGGTCATCGGCGAGTAGTCGGTCGTCCGCCGAGCGGACCAAAGCATCGCATCGCTGATGACCCGGTCTGACAAAGGGGGAACTTTGGTCAAAGTTTCGACCTCACGGGCAATAAAGCCCGTGTCCAATTTTCCGTCCCGCACATCGTGCGATTGCAGCAAAGCCACCAAGAATGCGGCGTTGCTCTTAACTGGCCAAACCATCGCATCGGCCAATGACAATTGCAGCTCGTCAAGAGCCGCCTCGCGAGTCGGGGAATGAGCGATTACTTTCGCAATCATTGGATCGTAAAAGGGACTAACGGTAGAGCCCTCTTCAACGCCCGTTTCGACGCGAACTCGTTCGTCCAGTCGAAACCGCTCGAGCTTTC